>Ga0153991_1000335_pt1 | contig 12201 bp, 9 predicted proteins | sample TSNC075MetaG_FD_104681 | JGI IMG/M metagenome (GOLD analysis project Ga0153991, IMG submission 104681) | Attine ant fungus gardens microbial communities from North Carolina, USA - TSNC075 MetaG | ecosystem: Host-associated > Fungi > Mycelium > Unclassified | place: USA: North Carolina, Jones Lake...
AGTGTCCTGCCTTTGAGTAACATGGAGTTGATAAAGACGATCCCACATTTCCTTGGATGAAGTGGAAGACTGGACATGTTTGCGCTGTCCAAATTCGATAGCCCCTCGCATTAGGCCCATAGCGGCCAGATCAGATTCGAGCCACTGAATGTGCTCATTCCGTAAGTGGATCCACTCCCTATATTCGTCAGAGCTAAATGGCAATGGTTTATTTGTTGTAGCATCAACGGGAGGGTTAGCAGAGGGTTTAGGAGGAGAAGGTCGCCGGCCATCAACGATGAGCCAGAGGAGTCGAGCCTGAAGAGCAGACACCATGTTGTCGGCCCAGACATGGTAATTATTCCCGTTTAGTTTGGGAAAGCTGAGCACTGAGGACATATCACTAACAGGTCCCATAACCTAACAGCGAAAAATACACAGGGCGTCCTCAGGTGCTGAAAAAAAGGTTGGACTAAAAGCCAACAGAACGACTTGATTTTACTTTTTTGACTATTATTTAGGTTTACAGGTAGGTATTTTATATATGAAAATCATGTATCAGTATCTACCCAGTGGAGGAGCAATTCTGGAGCCTATGCGTCGCTAAAGGAATAACAGTGATAAGCAGAGCTAAGAGCAGTGAGCAGAATAATGACAAGACGAATAACTCAGATGATGTCATACTTTGTCAAGACACAGAAAAAGATAGAAGACTATGGAACTGGTCACAAGAAACTATTGGTGGTCTGGAGTTATAAAAAAAGTGGAAAGATATGATATATGCCAATGGTATAAGAACAGGAGTGAAGTCCTGGCAGGAAAACTTATGCCAAACACAATCTTAGAAAAACCATGGAGTCATATTCCAGCAGACTTCATTACCAAGTTACTGCTTATCCAGGGATACAATGCAATACTAGTAGTGTGCAACCGATTCAGCAAAATGGTTCATTTCATAGCAACTATGAAGAAAATGTCAGTAGAGGGACTTACAAAGTTGTTTAGGGACCACATTTGAAAATTACACAAATTACCAGAAAGTATCATATCAGATAAAGGAATACAATTCACCACTAGACTAATAAAGAAGCTAAATAGTCTATTGGGGATCCAAACAAAGCTTTCAACAGCCTATCACTCCCAAACAGATAAACAGATAAAAAGAGTGAACCAGGAGTTGGAGCAGTATTTAAGGGTCTTTATCAACCACAGGCAGGAACAATAGTCAAAGAACTAAGGTGACAGGAGCTAGAAGAAAAAGAAAGAGAGTTTAGCTAGAAACTACCTAGGGAGTTTACAACAAAACTATTATATAGATAGGGACAAAAAAAATATGAAAAAAAAGAGAAAAAAGATAGGACAAAATTTGAAGTTGATGGAAAAATTCCTTGGGACAAGGAAACTTGAAAGGGAGACTGTGTTATGAGATAGCTCCAAAGAAGAAAACTCTATTCCATGTATTTATTAATCTAATATCATATAGAATTCTCTAGGAGAGCATCTTGATGCATCTGACTATCACGAAGGGTACTGGTTACCCTTGCACTGGCCTTCTCCTAGGGATTCTGGAGACTTAGTGGCTCTGAGATATGTTTTCTAGATTGGAAGTAATTCTACCTAGTGAATAAGGTGTAAATACAAGGATTTTTCTTAAGTGTGAAGGTCTCAGTAAATAAGTATAAAGTTAGGCACATAATTGTTAATAGATTGTGACTTGGTGTCACAGAGGTCTGTGACAGTACCCCCCTCAAAGGCTATACTCTTGTGGTCATAATATTTGAAAATCATAATTTATCACTGGGGAAGTTCAGCAGTTTACCTAATGTTCTAGAAGAGTTCGGCAGTTGGTTTGGAGCTCTTGTAAGGGGACAATATCTAGGGCATTGCTTAGTAAGTTCTAAGGGCCTAAATCTATTAGTGGCTTGTTGACAGTTCGTATATCATGTTTCTATCATTCCTGGCTTCCCCTGTTTGTATTATGCAGTGCAGTGCCTTTTATTCTATATTTAGGACAATATGCAATTATAGGTCAGTACCTGGTGCCTGTGTGCCTGACCATCTGTTATAGTATATATATCAGCAAGTATATATAGATATACTTCACTTGAATCTCACACTAGCTGTAAAAGAACCCCTCACACATGACCCTAGAGCGCCCCCCATTGCTTCCTAACATAATTTCATTGTGCAGCTCCTGGTTACCAAAGAATGGAATGCAAGGGCATTTTAGTATATATTGTAGATTATTCTCTCCAGGAGCCTCATCTAATTCTCTGAGAAATCTCCTGGAGGTGAGTTGTAACATATTCTATACTATAATTTAACTGAGGAATCTCCTGGAGGAGTACTCCACTCCAGTCACCCTCACACTAGCTTCTGGGACTATCTATTAGCTTAAGGGTGATTGCCTCTGAGTGGTTTCCTAACAGCTCTGGAGTTCTTGAAGTAATGTTGGTGAGTTGCATGGTCCAGGTTTAGTCAGGTTTTGGGAGTGGTAGTCAAATAGTAATTTAGCAGTATTCTTTAGATTGAGCATGCTGAGCCAGAGGTACTCCTCTGGTATGCTCTTGTAACCCACCCATCTCACATAATACCATAGTAGATCCTTCTGTCGGTGATCCCACTTGAAGTCTAAGATTTCTGCTACTTTGAATTCCAATTTGCCATTGATTTCAATAGAGAGAGAGGGTAGGTTTGTGTGGTTAGGGATAATACAATAGTCTGATGGTTCAAGTTGGGAGATGTGGAACACTAGGTGGATTGTCTACAGATGTTCTGGGAGTCTGACAAAGTACAAGTACATACCTACTCTCTTTACTACTTCAAATGGTCTGAGGTAGCGTTCAGATAGCTTCCTTGAAGGTTAAGTAGTCCTAACAAATTTTACTAGGATAAAGACAGCGTTTCTAGGCTAGAAGGTAGGTTGCCTTTGAACACCTGGCATCTGCTGGACCTTGGTACCTTGCTTGTGCCTCTGCAATAGCTTGTTTGAGCCTTGTATAAGTGTTCACAAGGTCTGTTATGAGTTTGCATGTTATTTGTACTTGTAAACTAGAGTGATACCCTTTGTTTGCAAAAAATGGTGATATACCTGTTGTCACGCTAGACAGCTGTTTAGGTAATAAAAGTGACATTTTTTACCATAATAACGAGAATAACTAGCTTGAGAAATAAGTTTGGCCCCCCAGAAATATTCCTTAGATGCCTAGTCATAGACTTGAGCATACTACTTGAGTAGCAGAGTAGTGGCTATGACCACCACTACAGAAACCTCATAGAGATTGTCCAGAGAATTTCATGACAGATCTATAACAGAACTCTCCTCTAAAGTGCTTTCGAGAGTGGAAAGGACCTTAGAAGAGTGTTTTCTATAAGGATGACATCATATCTTGGCAGCAGTCACTTATTTATAATGTCTAGGTTACTATCAGAGTAGGGCCATCATTGCTGATAGCTAATTATAGTAAGAACTAGCAAGATGAGTCGTCTCAAGGGCTATATCGCAAATCTAATAGAAGACTGAGACTCAAAGATGTGATGATGTATAGAGGAGTAGTAGAAAGACTAGAGAGGTCAGAAAGAGAGGTCAGATAGAGAGATAGAAAAAGAGATGTTTGATAAAGACAAGGCACTCGAGAATAAGACGACTTGAGATTACTACCTCTCTCTATAGCCCATCAAAAGGCTCAAGAGCCATCTATTGTTCAGAGAAGATCCCTAGGAGTAGGGTTAGAGGAGTGGGGAGTGGTAGCCAAGTGATCAGGAGAGATGCCATCTCATCATTTCACTCTTACTATCTTTAAGAATTTGGGAGTTTTCTTTGTTTCTTTTCTTTTGTTGTATCATTGCTTTGTAATCCTAATAAAATACTCTAGGGCACAGAGAGGAAAAATACTCTTTCCCCCCATCATCTCTCTCTCTGTTGCTCTAGAGCTGAAAGGCTATTTGAGTGATTTGAGGTTTTCTTTTGTGTTTGCTTTATAAAAACTCTATAAACTTCCCTCAAAGGGATACTCAAGCCTCAACAGACTCAGGCATTTGCTTATGCTAGAAGCTAACTACTTGCTACATGTTTTTGGAGTAGGTTTCCAGTTGTATGGTCAGCTGAAGTAGAGCTTGCATGATGACATAGGAGTTCTAGATTGTACTGCTATATCGACAGTAAGCCAGGCTACTAGACTAGATAAGGGCAGCAGTGTCATGGCGCAAGATAAATGTGTGCCTTAGAGATCCTATTATGGTGAGGGTTTGCTCAAGTGAATACTAAAAACAGTTCTTCTTTCTTAGATTTCTATTTAATATGTTTTGGTTATTCTTTGTATCATAAATGGTCACTTACTATTTGTGATAGATGCTTTGATACTTTAAATAGTTCAAAAATGCAAAGTTAGACAAGTGACAAAAGATATTATTAAGTCTGAGGTTTAATCCTTAGACAAGGAGTCCTTATATACAAAAAAGTAATGGTCTGTACACTAGAACAGAGTATCACATGCTACTACCTATTGTTCTACATATGGTAGTGCCTTTGTGCTATGAATAGTGATAACTTAACCATATGGAGGCTGTTCTTTGTTCTAAGAAAAGAACAGATGACTATCTATGGGTAATTAATAAAGTCTATGTACAAATATTAAGGCCTTCATATCTTCATGAATATTAATCTCCTTGGTGTCGTTTTAGGCTCATTCTGAGCAGTATAAAAAGGGCTTTCTAATTCCTAAAAGCAAAGCTTAGATCATTGCAGTTTCTGAGATATTGATGATTTAATAAACAGTACTATGGTGGTTACCTGTTAATCTGCCTAATATCTCGGCCATCACTAATTGCTTCGAGATGTGACTGGTATTGATTGAAAGGTCTTTTTAAGGGCTTTTGGGTGCTGTTAAAACCATAGGAATCATCAAAGAACTGATGGAGATATGGCCAAATGAAGTTTGTGATACTTTGGACATTCACCTTTAGTAAGCTCTCTATTATTTGATTTATCTCCCCAGTGCCTACTTGTTTAGTACACAATTATGAAGCAATTTGGAGATTTCACCTCTCTGACCTTGCTTTTACCTTTGTTTTGTGATCAAACCTTTTGATCTCCATTACTATTGTGAAGGATGGGTTGTTATTGTAAGTAAATTCTGCTAGGGGTAGTAATCTTGCCCAGTCTGACTGCTGATAATTGCAGTAGATTTGCAGGTACTGTTCCAAGGTCTGGTTTGTCCTTTCTGTCTGTTTGTCTGCTTCTGGGTAGTAACCTGCTAAAAAGTATAGTTTTATATCAAGAGCTATTGCTAATGCCTTGAAGAACTTGGAAGTAAATTCTGTTCCCATATCAGATGTTGAAAGGGTGCAAAAGGAAATTGCATACTAGGACAAACAAAACAATAATGTGCCAGCTCCCAATTGCATGCTAAAGGTCTGAGGGGAGATAATCAAAGATGAAGGTTATAAGTAAAAGTAGAATTATATACAGCTCCAATAAAATATATATTGGTTGTTGTAAAATGAATATAAGATCTCCCTAAATTGTTATTACATAGCCTCCCTAAGGTGTCAATCTTTACATACCATGACTAGACTCAACTAGAAAATACAGTTAGTTAATCACTCATAGACCCTCCACACTCAGTTGCCCTCTTGTCTGCATCCCCAACACTGAACCTTACAGGTGTAATACAGTCCAAGTGTACACCTAGCCAAGCTTTTCCAGCCTGCTGTCTTCTCCAAAGCCTACCTGAGTTACATCTGCTATACCTTTCTAGATTAAGTTCTGGGTATATTTAGTATTCTTCTCAAGACATCCTACTGACTCCAAACTCTTACACTCAATAGTTTCGCATTTTACAATTCCAGAGACAGTGTAGATGGAGGTAGGAGTCAAGAGGTTCTTCTCCAATCCAACTGCACTTCAGATACTATATTCAAGTTATTACAAAGCCCTGAAACTCAAAATATAAAATATAAAAAGAGAACTATTACTACTTTTGGATTTCCTTTGACTTCTTTCTGTTCTAAGTCCTCCCAAAATCCTACTGATGACATGGCTCTCTCCTATCTTTATGATAATGTATCTTCTTACTGTCACAAACTTCATTCAGCCATATCTCTACCAATTCTTCGACGATTCTCATGGTCTCAATAGCTATGGAAAGTCCTTAAAAAGACCTTTCAATCAGTACCAGTCACGCCTCAAAGCAATCAGTATTGGCTGAGATATTAGGCAGATCAACTGGTAACCACCATAGTACTGTTTATTAAATCACTAATATCTTGGAAACCACCATGATCTAAGCTTTGGTTCTAGGCTCATCAGAAGCCCTCTTCATACCTCTCAGAATGAGTCTAGAACGACCTCAAGGCGATTAGTATCTGTGGAGATATGAAGGCCTCAATATTTGCATATGAACTTCATTAATTACCTATAAATAGTCATCTGTTCTTTTCTTAGAACAAAGGACAGCCTCCATATGGTTAAGTTATCATTATTTCTAGCACAAAGGTACTACCATATGTAGAACAATAGGTAGTAGCATGTAATGATCTGTCCTAGTGCACAGACTATCACTTTCATATATATAAGGACTCATAGTCTGAGGATTAGACCTTAGACTTAACAACATCTTTTGTCACTTGTCTAACTCTGCTCATAAGCACTTTTGAATCCATACCTCAATTCATCACAAACCAAGTAAGTGACCATTTGTGATATTCACCAAGTCCTTCTCATCAAAGATGACGCGTCTTTATCACTGCTTTCTTCTAGAATATTCTTCTGTCTTCCTCTATTATACTCTTGATACTACTTTGTAATTTGGACTTCTTCAATTACTTGTTAAACAGTTAGCAAGTCCTAATAAATGTCTAGTATCTCCAAGCCGTGTCCTAGAGGTCATTTATTTAAATATAATTGATCTGATGTCATCAATGCCTATTTACAAGCACAAAGTCTATTAGTCTAAGTTCGTCGTCCAAGTACCATTGGTTCTAGAGTGTAAGTCTGCCATTCTTCTAAGTTAGTCTATTCAAAGGTGGATCTAGAGCGTAGTTCTTTAGTAACTTTTTTAGTAACCCGATGCCAGTTTATCCTAATTATCTCTCAAGGTCTCAACATAAGCTCTAGGTCAATTATCACCTGCTCAATGTATTTATTATATAGTATTACATTCTGAGGATATAGAAGGGGTTCTAGAGCAAATTCTAATTAAGAATCCATTGGTATAAAGCATATCAAATGTTATCTTCCATGGAAAATTTGCTTGTAGCATAACAGTGTCATTATTAAGACAGGAAAGGGATACATCATTAGTGGGATTTTGGGAGGACTTAGGACAGAAAGGAATCAAGGAAATCCTAAAAGTAGTAATAGTTTTTTTTTATATTTTATTCTTTGAGTTTCAGGGCTTTGTAATAACTTTAATATAGTATCTGGAGTGCAGTTGGATTGGAGAAGAACCTCTTGACTCTTACCTCCATCTACACTGTCTCTGGAATTGTAAAATGCGAAACTATTGAGTGTAAGAGTTTGGAGTCAGTAGGATGTCTTGAGAAGAACACTAAATATACCCAGAACTCAATCTAGAAAGGTATAGCAGATGCAACTCAGGCAGGCTTCGGAGAAGACAGCAGGCTGGAAAAGCTTGGCTAGGTGCACACTTGGACTGTATCACACCTGTAAGGTTCAGTGTTGGGGGTGCAGACAAGAGGACAACTGAGTGTGGAGGGTCTATGAGTGATCAACTAACTGTATTTTCTAGTTGAGTCTAGTCATGGTGTGTAAAGATTGACACCTTAGGGAGGCTATGTAATGACAATCCAGGGAGATCTTATATTCATTTTACAACAACCAATATATATTTTATTAGAGCTACATATAATTTTACTTTTACTTATAAACCTTTATCTTTGATTATCTCCCCTTGGACCTCTAGCATGCAATTGGGAGCTGGCACATTATTGTTTTGTTTGTCCTAGTATGTAATTCCCTTTTGCACCCTTTTATTGTCATTTTTTAAAAGCTTTGAATATTGCTAATAATTTCTTGTCATATATATCATAATTCAACTCTGTATCACTAAAGGTTCTGGAGTAGAAGACAATAGGGTAGACATCTCCATTGAGGTATGTTGAGAGGATAGCTGCCAGGGCTTGGTCAGACACATCCATCTCCACTATAATCTTGGAGTCTAAATCCCAATATGCTAGTATAGGTGTGGATATGAATGTCTCCTTTAGTGTTTCAAATGCTTTTTGACAATTCTTGGACTAGTTCCAGGATATCCTCTTTCTTGTGAGGCAAGTCAATGGCAGGACAAGGTCAGAGTACCTATAGATGAATCAGTGGTAGAAGTTGGAGAAGCCTAGAAAGACCTGAATGTTCTTCAGCTAGAGAGAAGTAAGCTAGTCCTATATGACGTCAACTTTCTGCTTGTCCATCTGTACTCCCTCTGGGCTGAGTATAAACCCCAAGAACTCAACACTATTTTGGTGGAAGATGTATTTTGCCAGTGATGTGAAAAGTTTGTGAGTTTGTAATCTCCTTAATATCTCTTTAATATGTTCCTTATAGTCATCTAGGTTATCTGAGTAGATTAATATATCATCTAGGTAGACGACCACAAATACATCTAGTAAGTCTGCAAAGATCTCATTCATGAATTGTTAAAATGCAGCTGGAGCATTGGATAGTCCAAATGGTATCACTAGCTATTCAAAAGAGCTATATCAGGTTCTGAAACAGGTTTTCTATTCATCGCTCTTTGCAATATACACTAAGTGATAGGCATTCCTTAAGTTGATCTTTGAGTAGACTCTAGCTCTTTTTGGAGCATTAAGTAGATCTGTTATCAATAGGATCAGGTACTTATTCTTCTAGATGATATAGTTCAGCCCTCTAGAATCTACATAGAGTCACAAGGCTCTATTTTTCTTCTTAACAAACAGGACTAGAGCACTACCAGAGAACTGTAAAGAGCATATAATGCCAGTCTTGAGATTCTCATCCAGGAATTCCTTCAGGGTCTGTAACTCTAGTACCAATAGCGAGTATATGGGTTCTAAGAATAGGATTGCCCTCTTTTTGGTTTGTATTGACAGGTCATAGGGGTAGTGCCTTAGGAGGAGTTTTGAGCATTGTTTGTCAAACATATCAGCAAACTTCTAATACTCATCTGGTAAGTTGCTTAAGTCTGGTTTCTCTGAATTGATCTAGGCTGTCTGAGCTTCAAGTTTTAGGTAATTAAGTATGAGCTGCAGGGCTATTGCTCTGGGTGTTCTATAAGCTCATTGATAGGCTATGGTATTGACAAGAGAAATACAAGGTTTTCTAGGTCCTTAATGCTCTATTTTTTCCTAGTAATATCCTTTCAGATTCTTATTAGATAGGTTTGTGACTCTAGGTATTTCTCTAGGGGAGTCTACTATGCTCTTACTCCAGTTGATTCTAGGATTATGGTCCTTTAGCCAGTTGTGTCCCAATACTACTGGATATGATTTGTCAAGTTTTGTTATATACAGCTCACACATGAAGGAGTAGCCCTGTCACAAACTTCATTTGGCTATATCTCCATTAATTCTTCATTGATTCTCACGGTCTCAATGGCTACGGAAAGCCCTCAGAAAGACCTTTTGATTGATACCAGTCATGTCTTGAGGCGATCAATAATGGCCAAGATATTAGGCAGATCAACTGGTAACCACTATGGTACCATTTATTAAATCGCCAATATCTCGGAAACTGCCACGATCTAAGCTTCGCTTTTAGGCATCAGAGAAGCCCTCTTCATACCACTCAGAATGAGCCTAAAACAGCGCCAAGGCGATCAGTATCCGTGGAGATATGAAGGTCTCAATGTTTGCACATAGACTTCATTAATTACCTATAGATAGTCATTTGTCCTTTTCTTAGAACAAAGAACAGCCTCCATATGGTTAAGTTATCACTATTCATAGCACAAAGGCACTACCATATGTAGAACAATAGATAGTAGCATGTGATGATCTATTCTAGTATACAGACCATCACTTTTCTGTATATAAGGACTCCCTGTCTGAGGATTAGACCTCAGACTTAACAACATCTTTTGTCGCTTGTCTAACTCTGCCCATAAGCACTTTTGAATCTATATTTCAACCAATCACAAAACAAGTAAGTGACCTTTTGTGATAAGCCCAAAGTTAGATGCATTAGTAATGTTATGATATGAGATACACACTGGTTTATGGTACTATCTATTAGGGCAAGAGGAAGGAGGTCAACTTCTCAGAATGGCAACTTGTAAGTAATAATAAAATGAGTGTCCATAAAACAGTCTGTTGAACCAGAATCTACTAACCCTAGAAAACTGCTTGGTACCAAGTCTGAGCACAATATAAGGGAGAGAGAGATTTGATATTATGGCTGCCTCTAGGTACAGGAGAGTTTTCCTGGCATTGATTAGACGATCGACTTCTAGGGAAACAAAAGAACTACCAATTTGTTTTTTGCTGGTTTGTGTAGGGTCAAGATGGGATCAATCTGGGCAACACGGCCACTAGGGGTAATGGTAAGTCTTGTGAATTATTTGGGACAGGATTGGACCAGATAGCTTGCTTGATCACAGTGAAGACATAATTCAAGGCTCATATAGTATTGTCGTTCAACCAGTGTAAGTTGGCCATCCATTCCTAGGATGTTCTTAGTCAGGGGGGTGATATAACTGGTGTTGGGAGATGCCAATAGTAGTTGGAACAGTCTAGTGCCTCACTCTGCTGAGTTTCCCTTTCCTTTACTTCAAAAAGGTTTTGTGCTCTCTTATTTTGATAGTTTAGATGAGTAGTTCTGTGATTCTCTTTCAGTACATGTTTTACTTCTCTCATTCTATATTCTCGTCTGCCACAGGAAAAACAACAATTATTAAAAAGAAAGAAAATTACAAAATTCTAGTCCCGACAGAGTATGCGACCGGAGAAAAAGTACCACCTTCTTTCACACCCTCCATTCCGTTTTCCTCTTCCTGTTCTCCAATGTCTTCCTTCCCTTCTGCTCCATCTAATCTCTCCTCCTTCTGTTTTCCTTTCTCTCCGCTTCCCTGTACCTCTGTCAATTCTCCCTTTGACTCCGGCCATGAAATTCGTTCCTCATCGGAATTTTCCTCCTCCATACCAGCAAGCTTCTCTAACGCCACTGCAATCCTCTGGACGTCCTTCCTCAGGCCGCTCAACTCACTCAGGCCGTCTAGTTTCCTTAAAATCTCCGCCTTCCACTCTGTGTCCGTCTGTTGTTTCGCTTTCCTCGCATTGGACCTCCTGGCTGTTTTCGCCTTGGCTTTCGCTCGTGCCCTGTCCGCGTCGAAGGGCTTACAGGCAGCCTTGGCCTTGGCACAAGGAGTACAGGAAGTTGTGTGACTACAAAAAGAAATTAGCAGAAAAGAAAACAATTCAAACAATACCTACGGCAAAGTTTGAGGAATACACATGATTCTGAAGTCTGCACACCTCTCACACAGACTTCCCCCACCAACGACTGGCGTCCCCATTTCTCTTGCCAACTCCTCGCGTCGTTGACAAACCTCCGGAGTTTCTTGTGGCAAGTATCGAACGCGTTGCCTTTTGGTCAGAGGCGGAAGGTCAATTAAATTCATCTCCTCATTGGAAGGAGGAGAAGAGGGCGACAGAAAGGTCTTCATCCAATTCTTGTGCCGTTGTTGTTCCACGGCAGCGACGCAATCCGCCTCTAAACGTTTGGCCAGATCTCGCTGGCGATCTTCTTCTCTCCACCGTGTCTCTTCCTCTTCCTGTTTTTTGCGCGCCTCTTCCTCCAGTCTTTTTCGCTCTGCCGCTTTCGCCTCTTTGCGAACTTGGCGCTCGAGGCGTTCCTTCTCTTCCTGCTGTCAAAGCAAAATTTCCACCTCAGCACGTCTTCTCGCCAACCCAGCCTCATAAGACTCGTCATCGGAGTCAGAAAGGTTAACGATTGAGGTGGAATTGAAGGACATGGTGGTATAATTTCAAGATTTAAAGTCTGCAATGAAAAAAAATTAAAACCAGAGTCAGGTGATAATTAAATTGCTTATGCATAGAAGCTTCGAGGGCTCAGCCTTAAAAGGGGGGTACTGTCATATTCCGGAAATATGATAATTATATAATTTATTTCTCCTAATTATTCTCCTAATATTAATAATAGTAGGATAGCGTAGTAGACTACCCTCCTCCTATTCCGGACTTCCTATAAGTACTGAGTAGTTACAG
>Ga0153991_1000336_pt1 | contig 12194 bp, 14 predicted proteins | sample TSNC075MetaG_FD_104681 | JGI IMG/M metagenome (GOLD analysis project Ga0153991, IMG submission 104681) | Attine ant fungus gardens microbial communities from North Carolina, USA - TSNC075 MetaG | ecosystem: Host-associated > Fungi > Mycelium > Unclassified | place: USA: North Carolina, Jones...
TAGCAAGCAAAGAGAGAGAATGCTGACCAATGCTTGTAAAGCGTTGGCTAAGCATTGGGTAAGCAGGCATCATCCCACGTTCAGTGCAGCATACATACTAGATACTGCTTAGCCTGCAAGAGAAGATTGGGTATTCTGTGAGCCTACTATTGCTGTGGAAGAGGCATTGGTGGAAAATCAGTAAGACTTCTTTCCATTTCTACTAATATCCTGTTGAGATCCTAAAGGCCATAATCATAAACATCATCCTCTAGTATCTCCTGGTCAACTTGGTAGTAGTTCATATGATATAGTTTATGCTTGATATCATCACATAGTCTAGCCTTAAATTGATCCCAGAGTAAATAAGGCTCAGCCACTTCATCAGTTAGTAAGATAACTACTAACAACCAACAACATGCCATTCTAGACTACATTACAATTGCTTCCTCTAAGCAAATCCTCTACTCATAATTATTCTTTAGTAATCTCCTTGCTATACATGATTCCTTAAATGTATCAAACACTTGGCTATTCTAGGTCCTTAGATTAATAGAGTATACTTTGTTAAGTCTTATATTGCTTTTTGTCATCTGCTCTAACTGTATATTTGTATCTCACTGCTCTATCTAAAGAGCTTCACTTGTTGCTCTTATATCCTTGTCACTTCTTTAGTGATGCTCAGGCTCTAGAATTGCTCTTCCACAGGGTAGATACTGATACATGATTTTCATATATAAAGTATATACCTATAAACCTTAAAGCTAGTTGTCCTATTGGCTTTTAGGTACATATGCTTGTAAAACCAATTACTTATGAATACTCAATGTATAGTTGTTCTGTTAGCTTTTAGTCCAATTTCCCTTAGCTTGAAGACGTTACTGTGCATTACTCTGTTAGGTTATGGTACCCATTGGTGAGATGTCTTCTATGCTAAACTTCCCAAAACTAAATGGAAACAACTATCATATATGGTCAGACAATATGATATTTGCCCTGCAAGCTCAACTACCTCTGGCTTATTGTTAATGGCCAACAACCTTCTCCTCCTAAATCCTCTGCTAACTCTCCTATTGACAATATAACAAATAAACTATTACCTTTCAGCTCTAATGACTATAAGAAGTGGATCTGCTTACAGAATGAGCACATTCAGTGGCTTGAATCTGATCTGGCTACTATGGAATTAATACATGGGGCTATTAAATATGGACAACAAGAGCACATCCAGTTTACCACATCAAAAGATATGTGGGACTGCTTATGCTAATTCCATGTCACTCAAAGATAAGACACTAATATTTATTATTACTTTTAAGAGCTTTATCTCAAAAAATAAAATGAACATATCTTTATGTCTGATCATATTAGCTCTTTTTTGAACTTAAAATGTTGTATTGCTGAAGCTGGTCATAAACTAGATGACATACTCATTATTTATGCTATTTTTCACTCTCTTTCTCACTTCAACATCTGGGATATTGTTAAACAGAATCTTTTAGACAAAGAAAAGGGTCTTACCTTAGATATTCTTACTGTAGAACTCATTTCAGTTCATGACTATACTAAATGCAATTGCCTCACTGACAAGAATGAAAAGAAAGCCAAAACTGACTAGGTAGTCTTATTTGCCAAGTCTACATTATCTTTAAATGACCCTAAAAAAAGGAGAAAAAAAGTCAAGCACTTTGACAAAGAAAGAAAGTCTAAAACTCAACCTTTAGGTGCCAAGTGTTATATTTGTGGCCAAGTGGAGCATTGGGCCCCTAAATATCCATTTAGATCCAACAAGGGAGACTTATATCAATCTAGAGGATCAGCTAACCTGGCTGTTGAATATCTATAGTTATTAGAAGAACATGAGATTGGAAAAATACTTATGGTATCCAATAATACCATTTCAAGCACTAGTATCCTTCTAGACTATGGTGTTACATTATATATGTTTACAAGCTGGGAACACTTCACCACTTACATAGAATTCTCCAACAAATTTGTTATAGTTGATAGTCACAATTATGTATTTATCTCTGGTCAAGGATTAGTTCTTTTCTTAACTAAACTCCTTGATAGTCGACTTAATATCACTCTTTATGATGTTCTTTACATTCCTCATCTAGGTGTAAACCTTGTTAGCCTTGGCACTCTACATCGTCAAGGGGTGTCTGTAAAAAGCTTTGACAATGAACTTATACTCTCTAAAGACAATGAGAAATTATTCAGGGCCTCTCTAATAGACTTAACTGGGACCTTGTATCATATTCAGTGTATTGCTCTAGTCACTGGTACTGCCTACTTAGCTAGTGGCCTTCTCAGTATGTGTCTCTGATACCAATACATAGGGCACTTGAGCTCTTATGCTATAAATTCTATGAAATGCCAGAACTTAGTCAATAGTCTTGAAATAAGCATATCTCGAGAGTTTGACTATATTTGCAGTGGTTGTGTAAATGCCAAGTCCTATCATTTTCCCTTTTCCGAGTTCAGTAACACTCATTACTCCAAAATGAAACTTGTTGTGATGGACCTTACTGGTCCTATGTTGGTCCTGATCTAGGATAGTTTCCTCTATGCTCTTATAGTGGTCAAAGTTAGCTGTTGATACCCTGTAAGAAGACTCTTACACACCAAGGAAGATACTGGCATTGCTGTTTATGATATTCTTGTTATGCTTGAAAGATAATCTAGGCTCAAAGTCTGTCATCTGTGCTCTGACAATAGTTCAGAATTTGTTAATGAAGCCATACATATTTTTTGTTGTTGTAATGGTATTATTCATAAAACCACTATCCCTTATACTCCAGAGCAAAACAGTATTGCTGAGCAAGCTATAGTTGTCTTTTTTGAAATGGTCCAATCAATGCTCTATACTACAGGTATTAGCCTATGGTACTGGGGAGAGGCCTTTACCTATGCTATCTATATATGAAGCTTGTTTGTTACTACTAGTTTATGCAGTATTATGCCACAAGCAAATTTTCTGTGGAAGATAACATTTGATATGCTTTATAACAATATATTCTTAATTAGAATTCACTCTAGAACCCTTTCTATAATCCTCAGAATGGAATACTATATGATAAAGACACTAAGCTAGTGATAATTGACCTAGAGCTTATGCTAATACCTCAAGAGGCAATTAGGATAAACTAGCATCAGGTTACTAAGAAAGTTACTAAGAGACTACGCTCTAGATCTACCTTTGGATGGACTAACTTAGAAAAATGGCAGACTTGTACTTTAGAACTAGTACTACTCAGATGACAAACTTAGACTGATAGACTTTGTGCTTGTAAATAAGCATTGATGGCATCAGATCAATTATATTTAGATAAATGACCTCTAGGATATGACTTGGAGATACTAGACATTTATGGGGACTTGCTAACTGTTTAACAGGTAACTAACAAAGTTCAAATTACAAAGCAATATCAAGAGTATGATAGGGGAAGATAGAAGAATATTCTAGAAGGAAGTAACAATGAAGACGCATTATCTTTGATAGAAAAAACTTAGTAAGGGAACATGTCATTATAAAAAAAGAAAAGGGCCACATCATCAATGGGATTTTGGAAGGTCTTAGGACAGAAAGAAGTTGATGAAATCCTAAAAGTAGTAATAGTTTTCTTTTTATATTTTATTTCTTGGGTTTTAGGGCTTTGCAATAACATTAATATAGTATCTAGAGTATAGTTGGATAAAAAGAGAAATCTCTTGACTCCTATCTCCATCTACACTGCCTCTGGAACCGTAAATGCAGATCTATTAAGAGTAAGAAGACTAGGACCAGAGGATATCTTGAGAAGAACACTGAATATACCCAGAACTCAATCTAGAGAGGAATAGCAGATGCAACTCGGATAGGCTTTGGAGAGAATAGCAGGTTGGAAAAGCTTGACTAGGTGCATACTTGAATTGTATCACACCCGTAAGGTTTGGTGTTGAGGGTGCAAACAAGGGGGCAACTGAGTATGGAGAGTCCATAAGTGATCAACTAACTGTATTTTCTAGTTGAGTCTAGTCATGGTATATAAAGGTTGACATCTTAGAGAGGCTATGCAACCTAGAGAGATCTTACATTCATTTTACAATGACCAACATATATTTTACTAGAGCTACATATAATTCTACTTTTTCTAATTATTTATAAATCTTTTTTTTTTTGTTTAAAAATTTATAATGCAGTGCTCGATCATAGTCTGTAGCAGACTATCTACAACAAGTAGCCTACATGGGCCTCAAGAACCAGATTGCCCTATCATAGGCAAGAAACACTATCAGTATTAAAGAAGAAATCTAACCTAAGAGGAAAGAGAACTAAATACAGGTTGCTCGTAACCAACCTTTAAATAATATGTCCAAGTCAAGAGACCTATCATGCCTAGAATACAGAGTCAAATGAAACTAAGAGATGAGACTGAGAAACTATCTACAGCACAAAAAAAAGAAAAACCAAGTGAGATACTCATGGAGGCTCAGGGAGCTCAGAGAATAGACAATCCTGAGAAAGGAAGGCAAAGGCACTAGGATGCTCCTTTAGAAACTTGACAAAGTTCTTGACAGTTAGCACTAGGTCAGTCAAGGAAGAATGGGCAAACCGATAATAGTTAACAAAGATATGTCGACGTGTTTCTACCTGGAAATGGCCACATGGATACTGGGTGCACTCTGCAGGGAAAAAGCACTGTCTGAACTCCCCAATGGGAGCATGATTAAGAATGGCTCAAGTCACCCTGGCACACAAGGTAACCGACTTGCTAATAAATGAAAGCCAGCCCCCCCCTTTAGCATAGGAAAGCTGGAGAAGGTTCTTGATACCACCTTTGAGAGGGAGGAAGTAATGACCCTGAGATGAAGAATAAGCAAAGGATATTCTTTATACATCGAGACAGGCAGCAATGCTCTTGGATCAAAGAGCATTAAGCAAAGTAGCTGAATGGTGTCCAGTAGCAATCTTAGTACTAGTAGTATCTTCATGTGCCAAGAAGTGAAGGGACTACTGAGCCTTGCTTGGGCAGTCCCAAAAGTAGATGGAGCAATTAGAGTGATTGGTGAAGAAACCCCTAAGGGCTTGGACAATGGCAAGAGAGTAGGTCTAGCCTGAGTGAACAGAAGCGTCAACTGCTCTCCTAGCTATAGTAAAAGAATTAGTGATGATAACAATGCACTTGATGTTAAAGGAAGTGGCCTTAACAACACCAAGTCAAATGGCAAACAACTCTGTATCAAGAGCTATAGCTTATTCTACAAGTGTCTTGGATGATGACACTTGTTCTCCAAGTCTCCAGAAATAGACAACTGAAACAGCCTGCATGTTCCTGGGAGAAATAACACTTGCATCAGTGGCAACTACAAGTGTTGATAGATCAGAGGAGGCTTCATGACAAAGTCAGTCAAGAGCATTGAACTAGAGCTTGTGAGTGTGCCCATTGGAGCAGTCACAGGGATAGAAAGAGACACAATCAGGAAAGTTGTCCAACAACCTACATCCTGGGCATATCTCAGAGTGAATTGAAGCATTCTGTAAGGTTAAGAAGTGACACTTCAGTATCAAGAAGAGGGCTCCTCAACTGAGCACTCTGTGTATCAGTGAGAAGAGCAAGAGACTGTGGATAAGGATGAGCACCCTTGAAGTTGTGAGCACTAAGAAAAGAGAGTAGTGTATGCTGAGAAAGAAGCGTAGCAGCCCTAAGACAGGATTGCTTGACCAGCTTCTTGAGATGGAGATGAATGGGAATGAGATCTGCCAGAGCCTCAATTCCACCAGTTGAAGAAGTACAAAAGGTATCTAGAATCCAGAGAGCCACCTTGCATTGCATAGTGGCAATAGAAACAACACAGGACTGATAGAGAAGTCACTTTTATAGAGGAAAAAGACCTTGAGTGGAGTTACCAAGCATGTCCATTGCCTTGACAGTGGTTAGTGCCTTGGTGGAATAGAACCAAACATGTTTCTTAAAGGAGAGCCATCGATCAAAATAAAAGCCCAAGTATCGCCAGTAAGTCTTGGGTTTAAGGATAAAAGCACCAATTGCTAAGAGATCCAGCTCAGGGTTGGAGTCATTATGCACTCTAGAAAAGTAAAAGATCTCTGACTTATCATGCTCTATGACCAAGCCAAAGAATGCTATCAAGTCTAAAACTATACTATAACTACTAGTAAGCTTTGGCAGGGTTTTGTTATATGTTCTTTCCTAGGAGACCAAGAGACCATTATCTACATAAGAAAGAGTGAAAGTATCTAAGTTAAGAGCCTAAGCTCAATGTTCAAAGAGGTAGAGAAGAGGTGTAATATAGAGCACTGAGAGAATAGGAGAGAGAGCAGAGCCTTGCCCCACACCAACATCCACATCACAGGCATGAGAGAAAAAAGAATTCCAGGTGTACTGGGTTGATCTACCTATAAGATAGTCAAAAAAGAAATCTACTAAGCAGTCTGCAAAGCCAGAGTGTTAAAGGATTGCAGTAAGCATACTATAATTGAGAAAAGGGAAGAACTGTGTAATTTCAAAGGCAACCACACTAGTCTTGAGGCCCTTGGCCTAGCCAGAGTAAACCAAGTGAGTAAGAAAAAGACCAGTATCTTCAGTAGACCTCTGAGTGATACCACTGAGTTGGTTAGGATGAAGAACACTGTGCTTGACAGCATCAAACTGGAGTCGCCTAGCAATCATCTTCTCAATGAGCTTGCCAAGGGTGTTGAGTAGAACAATGGGTCAAAAGGCCTTAGGAGTATCGTAGACTAGTTTACTAGGCTTAGGAATAATAATAGAGACCGACTTCTTGAAGTATTAAGGCCAGTATTGCAGAGTAATACAAGAGTTGGCAAGGGAAAGAATGTCAGAGGCATAGATGTCGTCAGCTAGGATACTCTTAAGGTAGCACCAAGTAATATAATCAGGACCTGGAGTAAAGACATTAGAACAGGCCTTAAGGGCCTCAGACATTTCTAGCATAGAGAAAGATATTCATGGTCGAGGAACTAGACATGAAACATCATCTAGAATAGATAACTCAACTGAGTAATTAGCAGCAGCATTGTAAGATGAGTAAAAAGTATACCACAAGTCAGAGAAAGAGTTACAGAGGAGGCCTTGGTACCAAATGGCCTCCACTACAGGTAACTTACGCTGCTTGACCCAACTCATAAGGTCCCAGGGGCATTTGTTGGTGAATGCAATCTCTGCAATCTTGTCATCAAAGAAGGACCGTTTTGCAGATCTTGTAGTAGAACGAAATAAATGCCAATCCTCTCTAGCTCTTGTATGTCTATAAGTTACAAGTATATCTCTCTACTCATCATTCCACCACTTTTTCAATCAAGTAATGACAGTGATATTCCTAGCATTAACCTCCTATGCATTGGAGATTACCCTAGAAACTGCCCTAGAGAGCAAGTCTAGATTGTCTACAGAGTCTAGCCTAGAAAAGTTAAGAGCATGAAGCCTTATAGTGACAGAAGAGAGAAAGTTGTTTTCCTCATTACTGTCATGTTTGAGGACCTTCCTGCTGAAGCAAATGTTCTCTGGTAAGATAAGGAGGTCAACTAGAAGAGGAGTGTGGTCTGAGGGCCATCTAAGATCAGGCTCAATGCGGTGTAAGACTTAAGTACTGCTCATGTCTAGAAAGATAAGGTCTATGACTGAGTTAGCATGACCATTAGTGTCTGAATAATGAGTAGGGACAGGAAGCTCTAAAAGTGAATGCACAAGACCAAGAGAGTCAGCCAGGTCTACCAGGGCCTGGCCAGCTGCAGGATGTAAGGAGACAGATAAATCCCACTCTGTATCTCTAATGTTCAAGTCCCTACCCATATACAATAAGTTAGGGATGTCAATGATCTAATCTAGTATGAACTTGACAGCTGAATGGCAGTCATCTAAATAGACATTTATGAGAAAGTGATACTCTTCTCTGTTAAAGAAAGACAAGAGCAGGATATCACAGTGGTCGACCATGTCTCTTCTCAAGCTAAACCTAAGTCTAGAGAGATGAGAGTGAATAAAATCCATAACTCAAGGAACATCCTTAGAGTCCCTAGGGACTCAGACCACCTGGGTCTAGTCAGGGTGAATAGGAACGCCCACAACCTTGTCTTCTTCCAGAGAAACAGTAGAGAGAGCATAGTGAATAAAGTTCTAGGAAGGTTCCTAAACAAAGAAAATATTATATTGGTCCTTTTGAGACTCAAGAAAAGTATCAACCAGCACATATTTATAAATCTTTACCTTTGATTATTTTTCCTCAGATCTTTAGCATACAATTGGGAACTAGTACATCATTATTTTGTTTGTCCTAGTGTGCAATTCTCTTTTGCACTCTTTCAGCAGTGTTGTCTCCTATGAAGCTTAGACAGGTTGTAAGCCAAATATATCTCACTTGCGAGTTTTTGGATCTCTAGGATAGATACATATACCTAAACAAGTGTGCAAAGGCAAACTAGAGTCTTAGGCTATGAAAGTTAGAATGCTTAGCTGGTAGATAGATAAAGCAAAAGATTACCGTCTTGAGGATCTTGAGAATAGCAAACTTGTTGCCTCTTGAGATGTCTATTTCTTCAAAGGTAACTTACTGAGTAAATTAGTGGTCATTGAGGTTAACAATTCTCCTACTAGCAGCAAAGATATTAATAATCTAGTTGACAATGCAATCACAAAAGACTTTACTATTTTCCTAATCTCAGAAGACAATTCATCTCTTTCACTTGACATTTCCCTATCCAATCCTTTGAAAAAAGATATAGCTACTACAAACCCTGCAACTAATGACCTCACAAATACACTTTCTTCTCTAGCTCTATACTGTTCTGGTCGCGAATATAAAATCCCAAGTAGATTTGTACTCACTATAATTGATGACATTTCTATATGTGACAATAGCAATATAGCATTCATAGCAGTCACTGGGGAGCCCAAAACATACCAAGAGACTATCCAATCATCCTACTTAAAGCAGTAGAAGCAGGCAATGAAATTCAAGTATGCACAATTACAAAAGTTAAATGTCTTTGAGATAGTTGATGGATTATCTAATGGGAGGAAAGCCATAGGCAGCTGCATAGTTTTTTGTGAAAAACAAGATGACCATGGTAATCTGGTCAAGTTCAAAGCCCACATTGTAGCCAAAGGTTTTTTACAAATACCTAGAGAAGACTTCACTGACACCTTCTCATCTGTCACAAAATTCTCAACTCTCTGGATCTTTCTCTCCTATATAGCTTACCTAGACTGGCACCTCTATTATGTCAATGTCATTGCTGCCTACTTGCATGGTTCTTTGGATGAAGATATATATATGATGATTCCTGATAGTGTTAAAAATTCAAGTTCTGGTTGCTATTGGAAACTAAAAAAGACATTCTATGGGTTAAAACAGGCCAGAAAACAATGGAAGAAATGCTTATATGAAGTCTTAACCAATTTTGGGTTTACTCAAGCATTTGCCAATGATTGTTTATATATTAAGCATCATAAGGATCAAATTGTCTTGTTGGTCCTAGTCTATGTTGACAATATAGCTGTCACTAGCCCTAATTGTTAAGACTCTAGACCTCACAATTGAATACGTTCAATTTGAAACCTATATCTAACACTTGATATCTTCACGCTCCTTGTTAGAGGATCCGGTTAAGGTTTTCAGTGAAGTTATATTGGAGGAGAGATAACAGCGAGACTTTGAGTAGCACCCTTGAGATTGTCCCAAGACAAGTAAGAGTACCGATTCCTCAGAGTAGGATTTTACAAGGGGAATACAGAAAGAGAGAACTTGCTGTTCCCTTCTCTTTCTGATCTGTATTTATCCTAACTAGGTATTGTGACTTCGTTACAATGTGGTAACACTACTTGTAACTAAGAGTGACTAGTTAAGTGACAGATCAGTGACAGAAGTCCTAGGGGTGATAAGTCGAGTCAGTGTCCTAATAATGGGTTAGTCTGATGTTGTCCCATTTGGCACAGGTCCAGAAATAGAGAGTAAGTCCGAGATTTCTCTGAAGAGTCCTGTCCGTTCTGTGAGTCCATTATTTCTTAGAGTCCTCAGACATTATCCAATGTATTACTGCATAATAATGTCCTTGTCTAATATTGCCAACATCTCGTCTACTAACCACTCATTATCAGACCATGGCTGATAATAGTTGTAATCCCACTCGATGTTCATAACACTAATAGTATCCATTTAGTCTCTCTCAAGTCTTTTCTCAGCAAAGATTTTGAAATCACAGACCTTGGTAAACTCAAACACATTCTGGGTGTCTTGGTCTCTAGAGATCATTCTAGGTGTCTTATCTATTTAAATCAGACAGCGTCTATCCAATGAATAGTCACTTGTTTCAGTATGGAAGAATTGTTCCCAGTCTTTACTCTACTTTTTGTCAAACATAGCCTTTCACTATTTCAATTACCAAAAATAGAAGCTAAAAAAAGGGCATACCAAGATTATGCTGGCTATACCCCTTATCTCTCTCTAGTTGGCTCACTTCTCTTTACCACCCAAACTTGTCCTAACATTCAATTTGCAGTTGGGCTTATTGCCCAATTTGGCAGTAACCTAGGTATAGCCTACTATAAAGCTGCTAAGTACATTTTGTGTTACTTAGAAAGGACTGTTAATTAAAATTTAGTACTAGGAAAATGAAGAGAAGGCAAATTTGACTTAATAGGATAGTCTGATTCAAATTGGGCACAAGATGTTAATGACCACTGATTCACCAGTGGTTTTGTCTTTGATGTAGCTAGTAGCTTCGTGACCTGGTCTTCAAAAAAGTAACCCACTGTGGCCACTCCTTTATAGAAGCTGAATATGTTGCCTTTGCAAATGTGACCAAAGAAGTTGTGTGACTGTGCATACTCCTCACCAAGTTGGATTTCCTACCTACAATAGCTATAATCATTTTTACTAACAACCAGGGCTATATTGCTCTTGCTAATAACCTTGTCTCTTATTCATGCACTAAACACATTGATATATGTCATCATTTCATCTGGGAGCATATTGAACAACATGAAGTTGAACTTAAATATGTGTCTACCAAAGATATGTTGGCTGATGTTTTTACCAAAGCCTTGCCTCAAGAAATGTTCAAAAAATTCTGTACTCTCTTGGGAGTATTGTCAATGGATGGATAACTCAATAAGTGGGAGTAACAGAGTATACTTTGTTAAGTCTTATATTGCTTTTTGTTATCTGCTCCGACTGTATATTTGCATCTCACTACTCTATCTAAAGAGCTCCACTTGTTGCTCTTATATCCTTGTCACTCCTTTAGTAATGCTCAGGCTCTAGAATTGCTCCTGCACAGGATAGATACTGATACATGATTTTCATATATCTGTAAACCTAAAAGCCAGTCTTCTGGTTAGCTTTTAGGTACATATGCTTGTAAAACCAATCACTTATGAATACTCAATGTATAGTCGTTCTGTTGGCTTTTAGTCCAATCCTCCTTAGCTTGAAGACGTCACTGTGCATTACTCTGATAGTTAAAAGAAGTTGTAAACAAACTGCTCTCCCCATGATGATAATACAAAGTACATCCTTCCAATTATCCTAGTATATCATCTTGGATGCCATGACTTGTCTTTGGCATTCCAGATATAGTGTTGAGGAAACTATTAGTAGGTAAAGCCCAAACCATTATTATATGCAGAGTTGTAGTCAAACCAAGTAGTAAGTTGAGTCTTCTCTATATTTTGCCTGGCTAATACTTCATTGACAATCTGGTGTGCATGAAAGTCAACATAGTATTTATTGGGAAGATGGATAGGAAGATGTTGGACTGCTGGTGACTCTCCATGTATATTGAATCCAAAGATCTTCCAGCAAGCTTCTCTTCAGAGAAGTCTTGGACAATCTTCCTCTCTTTTATTTTTGATTCTAACAAATGGGACAATATCAGACTAATCTATTTATAATGACCCAACTTGTTACTTCTGTCACTGGACTGAACTAGTCACTCTTAGTTACAAGTAGTGTTACCACATTGTAACATTGTCACAGTACCTAGTTAGGATAAATACAGACTAGAAAGAGAAAGAAACAGCAAGTTTTCTCTTTCTGTATTCCCTCTGTAAAATCTTACTCTGAGGAATTGGTATTCTTTCCTGTCTTAGAACAACCTTGAAGAGTGCTACTCAGAGTCTTGAGATGTCTCTCCTCCAATATAACTTCACTGAAAACCTTAACTGGACCCTCTAACAAGGAGTGTGAAGATATCA
>Ga0153991_1000340_pt1 | contig 12123 bp, 16 predicted proteins | sample TSNC075MetaG_FD_104681 | JGI IMG/M metagenome (GOLD analysis project Ga0153991, IMG submission 104681) | Attine ant fungus gardens microbial communities from North Carolina, USA - TSNC075 MetaG | ecosystem: Host-associated > Fungi > Mycelium > Unclassified | place: USA: North Carolina, Jones...
AAGAAAGTGACACTCTCCTCTGTTAAAGAAAGACAAGAGCAGGATGTCACGGTGGTCAACCACATCTCTTCTCAAGCTAAACCTCAGTCTAGAGAGACGGGAGTGAATAAAAGCCATAACTCGGGGAATGTCCTCAGAGTCCTTAGGGACTCGGACCACCTGGGTCCAGTCAAGGTGAATAGGAGCACCCACTACCTTGTCTCCTTCCAGGGAGACAGTAGAGGGAGCATAGCGAATAAAGTTCTAGGGAGGTTCCTGGACAAAGAAAATATCATAGTGGTCCTTTTGAGACTCAAGAAGAGTATCAACCAGCGCATAGTTCTTGTGAATGTTCTGCGAATAAATGCGTAGTTTGGTTGTACTACACATAATCAGAAATTACCCACTCTAGAGCGTTGGATATTGCTGTTACTGGCACGACCTATGCGCAGTTCAGCAGCTTTGTTAGAGTGCCACTGCCTGTCAAAGCGGTGGCACCAGAAGGGACACCACCCTAGCAGATGTAGTTGTAATTATCAAGAACCAACGATACTTCCATACCCTTGCAGAGACATAGTACCATGTCTTTGCAACAATACAATTCATTAATGAGCAACTTGCTCAAACAAAAGCATGCCCTTACTTCATTAAGGGCAAAATTAAAAGGAAAGAAAGAACAAGAATGTTGGAGTTGCAAAGGGTTTGGGCACCTAGCCTGAAATTGCAGGAATAAGGAAGAAAAGGAGAAGAGAAGAGTTGCTCCCAAAAATAAATTTGAAGTATTGTCAAGTAGGATGATGCAGTGTGATATAAAGAAGAGAATGATAAGAAAACAAGAGATGGTGGAGGTTAAGTGTTTTAAGTGTGGGAAGAAAGGGCATAAATGTAAGGAGTGTCCATTGTGAGTAAGAAAGGAAAGGACGACGCATGTGGTAAGACCACAAAAGATACAGTAAGAAGAGAGACTAGCACATCCTGTAAAGGGAGAAGCACAGGAAAGAAGATTGAGGAGGACAGAGGAAGAAGGGGTAGTATGTGTGACCAAGTCATGAGAGGTGCAACAAGGGTGGAGGAGGAGTTTAGTAGTAGAGTTGAGGAGGAGAACAGAGGAGCATTGCAGCAAGGGGGTACCAGAAGAAACACACCTACTGGAGTTAGGATGGTGCATGAAAGAAGTAATAGTGACATACATACAGTGTAAAAGGTATGGAGAAAAGGGGTGTCATGTGAAGAAAAATAGGAGGCAAGGGGTGATCAAGGACAAACAGAGATGTTGTGGGTATATAGGGAAGACAGTGTAGTCTAGAGAGGCAAAAGTGCAGCAAGGTGGCATATGACCAAGAGAGTTGAAAAGTGTAGCAAAAGAGGGGGGTAATCAAAAGAAGGTCAGGAGAACCTTCAAAATGCTGAGAGAGATGTGGTTAAATATTGGGATGGAGAAAATAGACATATATGAAGGTGTGATGGTAAAAGTACTCTTGGACAGTGGTGTAACAGAGATGTTCATGGATAAGAGAATAGCAGCAAAACATGGATATAGGCTGCAAAAACTAGAAAGACTAATAGCTGTTAGAAATATAGATAGAACAAATAATAGTGAAAGGGCCATTACATACCAAGTAAAGTGTAATGTATATTACAAAGGCTATGTAGAAAGAATAAGGATAGATGTGTGTGACTTAGGAAAGACAGAAGTGATTCTGGGAATGCTATGGTTGGCAATACATAACCCAGAGATAAATTGGAAAACTAGGAAAGTCAAAATGACGAGATGCTCACCCCTGTGTGGTAGAAGAAGTCCAAAGAAAGAGAAAGTCAAAAGGGCAATAACCCTAGAGGAAGAGAAAATTGTCAAATGGGCAATAGATGATAAAGAAGATTAGGAAAAGGAAAAAGAAATAGAGGGGGACCATAGGAAAATTGAGGAAATGGTCCCAAAAAGGTTTTTGAAGTGGAAAAAGGTATTCAGAAAGGTAGAATCAGAGAGGATGCTGACCAGAAAAACTTGGAACCATGCTATAGATCTCAAAGAGACATTCAAACTGCGAAAGGAAAGGATTTACCCATTATCAAAGAATGAAAGGGAAGAAGTCCAGAAGTTTATAGAAGATTAATTGAGGAAGGGATATATCAGACCCTCTAAATCATCTCAAATGTCGCCAGTTTTCTTTGTGGGTAAAAAGAATGGAAGTAAGAGGATAGTAATAGACTACTATAACCTGAATGATCAAATGATAAAAAACAACTACCTACTCCCATTAATCACTGAGTTAATTGACAACATGGGGAGCAAGAAAGTGTTCACTTAAATGGATCTTAGGTGGGATTTCAACAACATGAGGATAAAAAAGGGAGATAAGTGAAAGGGAGTGTTTACTATGCATATTGGTTTCTTTGAACTAATAGTCATGTTTTTCAGAATGACAAACTCACCAGCAATGTTCCAAGCAATAATGAATGAAATTCTGAGAGACCTGATAAATGAAGGAAAAGTAGCAGCATTTGTAGACAATGTATTGGTAGGGACAGAAACAGAGGATAGTCATAATGAAATTATAGAAGAAATATTAAAAAGGTTAGAAGAGAACAACTTGTATGTCAAGCCAGAGAAATGTGTATAGAAGGCAAGGAAGATGGGGTTTTTATTGGACCCAATGGAATAGAGATGAAAGCAAAAAAGGTGAATAGGGTACTCAGTTAGCTAGAACTGAAAAATGTAAAAGACATTAGAAAGTTTTTAGGCCTTGCAAATTATTACAGGAGGTTTATCAAAAACTTTGCTCAAGTAGCAAGGCCAATGAATGTGCTAACAAGGAAAGATGAGAAGTGATGGTGGGGAGAAGAACAACAGAAAGCATTTGATGAGCTGAAGCAAGTTTTCACAACAAAGCCAGTATTAGTGATACCAGACTTAGATAAAGAGTTCAGAGTAGAGGCTGATATATCAAACTATGCTACTAGAGGAGTATTGTCAATGAGGTGCTCAAATGAAAAGTGGAGACCAGTTGTTTTTATTTTCAAGTCTTTTAGTGAAACAGAACAAAACTACAAGATATACAACAAGGAAATGTTAGCAGTTATCAGGTGTTTAGAAGCATGGAAACATTTTCTGGAAGGAACAATAGAAAAATTTGAGATTTGGACAGATTATAAGAACCTTAAATATTTTATAAAGGTGCAAAAGTTATATAAGAGACAAGCAAGATGGGCCCTATACCTATCTCACTTCAATTTCACTTTAAAGCATGTTCTAGGAAGTAAGATGGGAAAAGCAAATAGTCTGAGCAGGAGACTAGACTAGGAAATTGGAGTAGAAAAGAACAATGAGGATAAAATATTGGTAAAACCAGAATGGCTAGAAGTAAGAAGAATGAAGGTAGTAGAAATAATAGTAGATGGGGTAGATCTACTAAAAGAAGTAAGAAAGTTGAAAGTGAAAGACGACAAGGTAGTAAAAGCAGTAGAAGAAATGAAAAGAGTAGGGGTGAAAATGTTAAGAGATGAGGAATAGAGAGAAGTAAATAGTGTGATGTACAAAGAAGGAAAAGTGTATGTGCCAAAAGATGATAAATTGAGAGCAGAAATTATCAGGCTATACCATAACACATCAATTGAAGGCCATAAAGGATAGTAAAAAATAGTAGAATTGGTTACTAGAAACTTTTGGTGGCCTGGAGTAACCAAAGAAGTGAAGCAATATATGGAGGAATACGATGCCTGTCAGTAAAATAAAAATCGCACAGAGCAATCAGCTGGCAAATTAATGCCTAACTCAATTCCAGAGAAACCTTAAATACATATGTCGGCAGACTTTATCACTAAGCTACCTTTAGCTCAAGGATATGATTCAATCTTAGTAGTGGTTAATAGGTTAACAAAAATAGTGCATTTTATACCTACTACAGAGAAAACATCAGCAGAGGGGCTAGTACAGTTGTTCAGAGATAATGTGTGGAAATTACATGGTCTACCTAAAAGTATTATATCAGACAAGGGACCACAATTTGTAGCAGGATTAATGTGAGAGTTGAACGAGATGTTAGAAATTCAGAGTAAATTGTTGATGGCATTCTACCCTCAAATAGATGAACAAACAGAGAGGGTAAATCAGGAGTTAAAACAGTACTTAAGGATGTTCATCAATCATAGGCAGGAACAATGGCCAGAATGGTTGGGAACAACAGAGTTTGCATATAATAATAAAATGTACTCAAGTACTAAAATGTCACCTTTCAAGGCAAATTACAGACAAAATTCAAGGATGGGATTCAAGGGAAAAATGAAGGGAAAATATGAAGAGGCAGAAAAATTTGTGGAGAAAATAAAGGAGATTCAAGAGGAAGCAAAGACAGCACTAGAAAAAGCACAGGAGAAGATAAAGAAGTATGCAAATAGGAAACAAGCAGAAGTTGATGACTACAAAGTAGGGAACTTAGTAATAAGGACTTGAAATATCAAATAGTGGGAAGGAGAACAAAGAAGTTGATGGAGAGATTTGTAGGCCCTTATAAGATTAAAAAGATCATATTACCAAACACAGTAGAATTAGAACTACCTAATATAGTAAAGATACATCTAGTAGTAAATGTTAGTAGGATACGTAAATACATAAAGCAAGTGGAAGGGCAGAAGAAGGAGCAACTAGCTCCAATAATAATTAAAGAGGAAGAAGAATAGGAGATAAAGAGGATTTTGAATAAGCAACATATTAGAGGGAAGAATAAATACCTGGTGTACTGGAAAGGATTTACAGCAGAGTCAAATACATAGAAAGGAAAGAAGAACTTAAAGAATGCAAAAGAAGCAATCGAGGAGTTTGAAAAAGAATATCAACAAGATATGGAAGATGTAGCAAGACAAGAACATAAAGAAGAAACATTTAGAAAGGAAGAATTGCCAAGAAAATTTACAGCAAGAAAACTATTCAGATAATCAGATAAAAGGTACAATCAAGAATATTGGGGAAGGCTGGAAAGGAATTGGAGACAGTGGAAAGGAAGGCAATTAGGGAAAAAAAAATAGAAACAATTGCAGAGAAAGAAGAAATCAAGGAAGAAAATTCAGGAGTTAAAGAATGGACAAAAGAAAATAACAATGAAATGAGCAATATAACTGACCCATACTACAAGTTGTAGGAAATTCCTTGGGACAAGGAAACTTAAGAGGGGGGTAGTGTCATGACTTGGCAAAATAGCTAAGTTATTATTTATATTTCTTTTTTTTTTTTTCTTTTTCTTTTATCTTGGACTTATTACACAGAAGGGAGTATGGGAAAGTGTTATATCACATAGTCACAGTCACATCACATGATGTCACATGATAGGTCATATGATAGGCATGGGAAAGTAGTGCATAGACTATGTAGTAGTTGTATAAGTAGTATAGAAAATCTAATAGGAACTCTATCGAGTTTTCCTTGTTAAATGCTAATAAAGGAGCAGTTGGCTTTATTCCAGCTCAGGAGTTGACTATTCTGACAGTAACATAGTATGAAGTTTAGAAGATGGTATAGATTTGTTGATTTGGTCTGTAAAACTTGAGCAAGAAAATAGTTCACCTATAGTACTACTGGTCATTACATTCTCTTCTGTATGTATACAGTTATTTGGACTAGAAAGGGATTATACAGGGAGCAGTTTGGTTATGTAGTCAACTTTAGTTTCCTTGTTATCCAAAGTAATAGGTCTAGCTTATATACAACTATAGCATATATGCACATTTCTTCAATAAAAGATACTAATCCCATGTAGCTATAAGACTCTAGCCAAGACAACTTAAGCCTACTCCAAGTTTGAGTTGACAAGAAGAACTCGATAGAGTTTTTATTAATTTCTATATACTACTTATACAATTACTACCTAGTCTATGCCCTACTTTCCCACACATATCATGTGACTTCCTCATGTGGTATCACAATGTTTGTGATTGTGACTTGTGACCTTGGTCATGTGATACTTTCCTATACTCTCCCTTTGTGTAGTAAGTCTAGAGAAAAGAAATATAAATAGAAAAAGAAATATAAATAATAGCTTAGCTATTTTGCCAAGTCATAATAGCAGCTACCACTGGAAAGTCATCTAGATTAACACTTTGGCCTCCTTCAAAAACATGTATTAATACCTGCTACTTTGCACTAGCATTAGCAAAAGGCTCAACTATATTCTCTAGTAGTTGTCTAAGATAACTATCACAAACTTTATTTGGACCTATCTCCATTAATTCTTCAATGATTCTCACAGTATTAACAGCTACAGGAAGCTTTTGAAATACCTTTTGATCAATATGAGTCACATCTTGAGGCAATAAGTATTGGCTGAGATATCAGGCAAATCAATAGGTAATTACCATAGTACCATTTATTAAATTATGTCAAATACAGGAGATGGATAATGGAATGGAGGAGTTATAAATAGATTTATACTATGGAACAGATGTATAGTACTACTTTAGGGAGTAGATAGTACTTAGCAATGGTGAAAAACCTAAGAAGGCAGACTCTGGCAAATAGAACAGAACATTAGAGCAGAGTACAACTTTTGAAGAATGATCTTGGCTTCAACTTATATGTTGTGCCTCAGTCTCTAGTCATGAGGTCAGTCACTTATTTCAGAACAAAAGTAAGTTAGCAGAGTAGAGGTTCTAGAAATATAGAATAGGAACGGAAGTGAACAAGAATAGAAATAGGATCAAATAACATTAATTTACAAACTGAGGAAATACACTGTAACTACTTAGTACTTATAGGAAGTCCTGAATAGGAGAAAAGTAGTCTATTATGCTATTCTACTAATTATAATTTCAGGAGAATTATTAGGAGAAATAAATTACATAATTATTAGATTTCCAGAATATGACAGTACTCCCCCCTTTAAGGCTGAGCCCTCAAAGCTGTTACACATAAGCAATTTAAATATCACCTGATTTACTTTTTAAAAATCCTTTTCTGTGGACTTTTAACCTGAAACTTTACTACTATATCCTTCAACTCTACCTCAAATGCTAATTTCTTTGACTCTGATGATGAGTTATATAAGGCTAAATTAGCCCAAAGACATGCTGAGGCAAAAACTCTGCTTTGATAGCGGAAAGAAAAAAAACAGCTTGAGCGCCAAGCCTGAAAAGAGGCAAAATTAGCAGAGCAGAAATGTTTGGAGGAAGAGGCACAAAGAAAACAGAAGGAAGAAGAGATGCAACAGAGAGAAGAGAAATACCAGAGAGACCTGGCTCATTGACTAGAGGTAGATTACACTGCCGCTGTCGAACAACAATGTCACAAAAACTGAACTAATACTTTCCTATTTCTCTTGAATCCTCCTTCCAATGAGGAGATGAACCTTATTGACCTCCCGTCTTTGACTAAGAGGCAATATGTCTACTATTTGCCCAAGGAAACTCCAGAGGCCCATCAACAACATGAGGAGTTGACAAAGGAAATGGGGATGGTAGCTATTGGTAGAGGAAGTCTTTGTGAGAGATGCATAGACATTGGGATCTTGTGCATTTCCCAAAACTTGCTATGAGTTTTTATTTAATTTCTTTTGTTACTTTGTTAACTCTTTTAGTCATACAACGTCATGTACTCTCTACACCAAGGCTAAGGCTGCCTGTAAGCCTTTTGATGCTAATAAGGCATGCACAAAGGCAAGGGTGGAAGTGATCCAGAGGTCAAAAGCTAGAAAGACAAAACAATAAACAGATGTGGAATGGAAGACAAATGTTTTAAGGAAGTTGGATGAGTTGAGTAAGTTATGGGGGTTAAGAAAGGATGTCCAGAGAATTGTAATGACATTGGAGAAGTTGGTTGGCATAGAGAGCTAGGATTCTGAGAAAGAATACATTTCATGGCCAAAGTCCAAGAAAAAAGAGACAAAGGTGCAAGATAGCAGAGAAAAAGAAAAACAGAGGGAGGAGAGAATAGACAGAGTAAAGGAAAAGGAAAATGGAATAGAGGATGTGGAAGAAAGAAGTAGTAGTTTTTCTCTGGTTATGTATTCTGTTGGTACTGGAACTTTGTAATGTTTTTTTTTCTTTTGAATATTATTTTCTTTTTTGTGGGTAGAAAATAGATATAAGTGAGGATAGTTAATGAAATAAGAATACAAGTAGTAGACGTTTGCAGGAGAGGATTGCAGAAGGATACAAGTGCATGAGTTTTGAATACAAGTATCAGACTGCAACGGAAATACCAGAGTGAAATACAAGTAAGTGAGTTAGTGCAACAAAAACTATACTCTGAAATGTATGTAAGTATTCAAAGTTTTTTTTTTTTTTAAGTAGAAGTAAGTGCAAAGTAGTAGAGGTAAAAAATAGAATAAAAGGTTCTTTAGGGTTGTAATGGTCCCAGTTTAGAGGGGTACTTGAGATGAAAATTGTTCAGTAGTTCCTTGGCATGTTCTAGTTCTGTCACTGGTAACTATTCAGAGTTGTTGCCTGTATCTTTGTATCCTAGCCATATAACCTTGTAGAGCAGCTTATATGCCCTTTGGTAGTCAATCTTGGAGTCGATTACTTTGAAGATTTCATATTCTAGTTCTCCATTGATGATTACTGGTGCTGGCAGGGGCTCAGAATGCTCTAGAAAGATATTAGATATGGCTAGTTCGAGCATAGAGACATAGAACATAGGATAAACAGCTCTCGTAGTGTCTGGAAGGTAAAGTGTGAAAGATTGTGGACTGGGCTAAGCAATTATCTCATATGGTCTAAGGTATTTTTTGGAGAGTTTCTTCAATGGATGAGTCATGCAAAAGTACTGCACTCTAACAAATACTAATTGGCCAACTTGGAAGTCTGGTGGGTTGTTTTGATGAGAGTTAGTAGAGGGTTGATATTATTGTTAGACTTTGGCAATTTCTCTTTTGAGCATACCTTGTAGTTCATTAATATCAATTATGAAGTCATGGGTACGAGAGAAGGCTATATCTCATTCTGGGTATATATTGAGGTTAGGATAGTAGCCTTTGTTGGCAAAGAATAGGGATATCCCAGTTGTAGCATTAGGGACATTGTTATAAGAGAACTTAGCCAGGGGTAACAATTCAGACCAGTTGTCCTGTTGATAGTTGTAGTATATGCGAAGGTATTGTTCCAACATCTAATTAGTTTATTCTGCTTGACCATTTGCCTCTGGATAGTAGCCACTGGTAAAGTGAAGTCTCATATCTAAAGTAGTACCTAAGAAGTAGAAGAAGTGAGAAACAAACTCAGAGCTACAATCAGATGTAACATGAGACAGAATGCCATATTTTGAAAAGACATGAATGATAAAGAGATGTGCTAATTCTACTAAAGTGATGGTATTGTGAGTGGGAATAAATATAGCTTGTTTTAACAGGCAATCTACTATAATCAGGATGGTGTTGAATCTAGAGGAGAAAAGGAGTTTCTTGATGAAGTTCATAGAAATTGAATTTTATGGACATTCTAGAATAGAGAGTTATTAGAGAGATCTATATAATCTGTGCTATTGTGGTTTGGTCCTCATACAGGTGATACAAGACCTACAGAACTTTTGTATGTTGTTATGAATATTTGGTCAGGTATAATATCTTATTTTGGCCTAGATGTTCTAACAGAACATACTCGTGGTGATACTGGAGAACCCAGAGGCGTAAGTTGGCATTATCCAGAACATATATTCTATTGTTGAGTCTGAGGAAACCTGCATTGTCTTTTGACCAGTGTCCTTTCAGATGGAGTAAATGGTCAGAGATAGAGGAGTTAGAGAGAAGTGCTACTAGAACATCAGAGTAGAGTTGGTTTTTGTCCAATATCGTGGCTGTGTGAAGTGTTGGGGTGGTGAGAATGGTTGCTCGGAGAGATGTTACAATTTGTTTATGAATAAAGACTAGATGGAAATTATGAGGATTTACTATAGCATAGCCATTATCTCCTTCTTTTGAATAGATGTCCCATCATCTAGTAAGTGTATCTGGTTTGGTACCAAGATGTCTGGAACAGAAGTAAATTATGAGGTTGAATTAGGAGAGATATTCTAACTATCTTGCTTATCAGCACATTAGAACCTTGGTTGTTGAAAAATATTCCAAGTTCTTGTAATCTGTTACAATATCAATTGATAAAGCGGACCCTTCTAAATAGTGTCGCCAAATTTTGAAGACTTCAAATATCACAAGTAATTCTTTGTCATGGATATCATAATTGAGCTCTGGAACAAAAAACATTCAGAAGTAGAAGATCACATGGTGAATTTGATTATTTTTAGTTATAATAGAAAAGATAGCAGTAAGAGCATAGTCTAAAGCGTTAGTTTCCATAATAAGTTGTGTATTCAGAACCCAATGTGTAAGGATAGATGCTAAGGTAAAGGCTTGTTTCAGGGTATTAAATACTACTTTACATTTGTTGTCAAAATTCCATGGAGTGTCTTTTCTAGTAAGCCAAGTAAGTAGTATGACTATGTCTGAATAATTAAAAATGAAATGCCTATAGAAGTTGGCGAATCCTAAGAAAGACTAGATATTCTTTATTTTCTTTGGTTCTAGCTATTCCTAAATAGTTTTCACTTTAGCGTTGAATATAGTCAAGCCAGATGGTAATAGAACATAGCCTAGATACTCCACAGAATCTACATAGAATTCATACTTTTCTGCCTTTGTGTATAAGCCTAATTTTTGGAGTTGTTTTAGTACTTTTTTGACATGGCTCTAGTATTGCGTGATATCATTGGAGTAGATCAAGATGTCATCCAAGTAAACTACTATGCACATGTCAAGGAGGTTAGTGAACACATTGTTCATGAAGCATTGAAAGATAATTGAAGCATTAGTTAATCCAAATAGCATTACTAATCATTTGAAAGTTCCATAGCGAGTTCAGAAGGCAGTTTTTTATTCATCCTCTTCAGTAATGCAGACCAGATGATATGTATATTGGAGGTTGATTTTGGTGTAAATGTAAGCCTTGTAAGGAGAATCTAAGAGATCAAAAATGAGAGAAAGTAGGTATTGGTCTTTTTTCATGATTTTGTTGAGTTTGCAGAAATCTACACAGAGCTAGAGGGAACTGTCTTTCTTTTTTATGAATAGAACTAGTGCTCTGTGAGGAGATAACATCAAACAGATAAATCCATTAGTGAGGTTTTTGTCAATGAATTCTTTTAATGTTTCTTGTTTAAATTTAGACAAGAAGTAGATAGTTCTTACTAGAGAATGGAAATCTTTCTCTAGTTCAATCTGCAGGTTGTAAGGGTGATAGGGAGCAAGTGTTTTTGCTTTGGACATGCTAAATACATTAGCATACTCATGGTATTCTTCCAGAACAAAAGAGAGGTTAATTTTTTCAGAGATTATAGTGGATTTGGCCTGTATTGTAAAACAGAATTGAAGGGAAAATATTGTCAAGCTTGAAAGGCACAAGATCTGAAGTAGGGCTAGTACATTGATAATTGTGATGTGAGGTCGCTTAGTGTTAGATAGGAATGTCTCAGATGTGGTGAACTGCAGAGGGTTTTCTACTAGAGAGAATAGAGGATTTACCAAGGTTTTAACAGGAGGAACTAGAGCTGGATTTTGAAGTAAAGATGGTAGTCAAAAAGATATTGACCCAGAAACCTAGTCAATCAACAGATTGTAACAGGTGAGCCAAGAATGACCAAAGACCAAAGAACAACAAGAATCAAGCAGAGTAATATAGAAATCAAGAGTCATACATTCACTAGAGGGAAATTTTACAGGCAACAATATTATCTCAGAGATAATATTATTTGATTGTCAAGTTCCTGAAGGAGCATCCTAGTGCCTTTGTCTTCTCTTCTCAGGATTGCCCATTCTCCGAGCCTCCTGAGCCTCCATGAGTGTCCCACTTGGTTTCTCTTTTCTTTGTGCTGTAGATAGTTTCTCAGTCTCATCTTTCTCAGTTTCATTTGACTCTGTATTCTAGGTATGATAGGTCTCTTGACTTGGACATGTTATTTGAAGGTTAGTTATGAGTAACCTATATCTAGTTCTCTCTCCTCTTAGGTTAGATTTCTTCTTTGATACTAATAGTGTCTCTTGCCTGTAATAGAACAATCTGGTCCTTGAGGTCCATGTAGGCTATTTGTTGTAGATAGTTTACCATAGACTGTGATCGAGCACTGTATTATAAATTTTTGAACAAAAAAAAAAAAAAAAAAGATAATAT
>Ga0153991_1000342_pt1 | contig 12088 bp, 12 predicted proteins | sample TSNC075MetaG_FD_104681 | JGI IMG/M metagenome (GOLD analysis project Ga0153991, IMG submission 104681) | Attine ant fungus gardens microbial communities from North Carolina, USA - TSNC075 MetaG | ecosystem: Host-associated > Fungi > Mycelium > Unclassified | place: USA: North Carolina, Jones...
AATTAATATTAGTGAAGATATGAAGGCCTTAATGTTTGCACATAGACTTCATTAATTACCCATAGATAGTCATTTGTCTTTTTCTTAGAACAAAGAACAGCCTTTATATAGTTAGGTTATCACTATTTCTAGAACAAAGACACTATCATATGTAGAACAATAGATAGTAGCATGTGATGATCTATTCTAGTGCACAGACCATCACAATCATGTATATAAGGACTTATAGTCTAAGGATTAGACCTTAGACTTAACAACATCTTTTGTCACTTGTCTAACTTCACATTTTTGAACTTTTTAAAGTATCAAAGCACCCATTACAAATAGTAAGTGATCATTTGTAATAGTATGCAAGAAGAACATGGGAGTGATATCTACTTACCCAATGCTTAGCCAATGCTTTACAAGCATTGGTTAGTATATTCTCTCTCCTTGCTTGTTAAATTCTCTCTAAATTCACCAAAATTCATCAAAAACTTGAAAAAATTCAAATAAAATTGAAGCATACAACAAGTATAGCTAGCTAATGTCTGAGACACAATTGAGTACCATGAAGACCATATGCCTTTTTTTTTCATAATTCAATCCAAATGGATGTGTAAGAGGAATATAATATGTACAAACAATGCTAGCTTATTATCAAGTTCTCTTTCTCAAATCATAGTTACTATTCCCTACCCTCCTCTACTCTTCTCTTTGTTCTCTTATATTTCTCTGTTCTCTTATATCTCTCTATTCTCTCTATACCTTGACTGGAAGCTAGGCCCTAGGTGTAAAGGGAACAGTACTCTATAACTATGATATAGAGCTTAAAGTGTGTGACTAAGCTCAGGTTTTTTCTCCTAGAAGAACTCTTTCTTTGAGCAGTGCTGTAGTAGTATACCTGTAAACTCTTCTATTATAAACCTAATGCTAGAGGTTTATTGTGATCTGTATATACACAGGATTAACAACTGCTCATTAAGAGAGGGGTCTAGAGTAGAGATCTCCTTCTTAGGGACAATAGTATACCTTTTTTCTTAGAATAGCTATAAGTGAACAGTAAGACAATTGTGAGACATAGATGCTGTTGAAGAAAAACGTCAGGATAGATAATCCCAATCATCATCATCTTTATCCTTTATTTTGGAACATTTCTCCTGCTCTTGTTTGGAATAGAGGAAAAAGAGGAAAACATTATTTACCCCTTCTATATATCATTCCTAACAATTTCCCTTATTATCCTTTACTTCAAAATATTTCTCCTACTCCTGTTTGGAATAGAGGAAAAGAAGAAAGACATTATATCACTCCTTTATATGTTCCTGCAAACCTAGATGAAGCCATAGCTGATTTACATAAATAACAACAAGCAAATCAAGTACAAGTCCAACCAATAGCTCAAATCAATAAAATAGTGATTAAATAGAGAAATAAAGAAAATGATGCTCTAGATTATGATAAACAGCAGGCAAATGAAGATGGTGATCAGAATGTGAATAGAGTTATAGAGAAAAACCTTGGTAAAGCCCAAATAGTTGTGAGTAACAGATATTGAATTTATTGACAACAAATTCTTACTGGGTATACAGGAGATATAGGATAATAATAGTGTAAATAATGAAGTAAATCAAATCAATAATAATAACAATATAGTATGTTGATTTTTGCATAATAAAACTCTATATACTTACAAGTTATCAGGATTAAGAAGCTGTTGTTGCAAATAATTTCCTATCTTCTATTCTTTATTCTGCTCCTTATCCACCTGCTGAATAGCCATTCATAGAGGCTAATATAGAGTATAACAATTTGGATATGCTGGCTATTATCTGCCCTTACTGTTATGCTCTTTACTTTGACTGTGAGAAGCTGAGATCATCATGTTTCAATCATCCCAAATTTGGCATGTGCTGTTTGCAAGAACAGATTCAATTATCCCTTCTTCAATCTCTTTCACAACTACTTGACTGGAGATGATTATTCCTCAAGAGAATTTCACAACAATATACAATAGTATAATGCAACATTTACTATGACTTCAGTAGGAGTCAAAATTGACAACTCTGTCATCAAACAATCAGGTCCTTACTGTTTCAAGATCCAAGGAGAGCTTTATCATCTTACTAGTGCTCTTTTGTCTCATGGCGATTATCCTTTTACTTATGCACAAATCTATATTCTTAATACAGCAGAACAGCTCAATATTAGGAGACTCAATAACAGAAACCTTGATCCTGTGGTGATGGATAATCTTTAGACAATGCTCTTGGATAACCACCCATATATTGGTCATTATTGTTATGCCTATAAACTTATTAGGAAAAAGCCAGTAGAGGAGCAGGAGGAGATCACAATTAGGCTACATGTGAATTTGCAACAGGATCAAAGAATCCATAACCTACTAACAGCTGAGGAGATTGCAGTTATTATTCCAAAGGAAGGGGTACATCATGCAATGGATGATAGAGATGTAGTATTACAAGCAAGAGGAGGACAACTTCAAAGAATCAGCCAAAATAGTTCTTCTTATGCTGCTCTTCACTATGTTCTGCTCTTTCCCAAGGGTGAAAATAGCTGGCATACAAGAATCCCTATTTGTGGTGCTCAACTTAGAGAGATGAAAATGCAAGACAGAGAGAAGAAGAGAAAAAGGCTTGCTTACAGTATGTGTCTGATACATGCTATTATGTCTATTGTCTATATGTTAGAGAAAGTCCTCAACCACCTTTCTTCTATGATGGAAAGTTGTTTCAACAATTTGTTGTTAATGTATAGGCAAACTGTAAACAAAGAAAACTCAACTGGACTAGAACACATCAGCACACTCTCAGATTGTTAAATAAATTATTATATTGTGTATTACTATAGTTTAATATACAAGTTGCCCTTACCTAAGCATGGTGCTTCTTTGTCTCAAACTGCCATGTCACAAAGTCTCTTTGCTTTTCTCGAGATTTTTCTTTCCTATTAGGTTATCTATTATTATCTGTTGAATAACTTGGTGAGTGGACCATTATTTGTCCCCACTGTAATTGCTGCTCTCTATCCTTCTAACAGGTTATGGGCCCCGGTTTGCCCTGATCTCCTTTGGTACTCTCAAGCTGTCTTAGTTAATGGAAAAGACTTGACTAGCTTGCCGATCTGTTGGGGATTGAGATGATCTCCCTGTTGAATCCCCTCATGCCCACAGGATCCTTTACTTCTTTGCAAATGCTATGGCCCATATGTCATGACTTAGCAAAACGGCTAAGTCATTATTTATATTTCTTTTTCTTTTCTTTTCTTATTGGACTTACAACTACAAGATGGAGCATGGGAAAGTATCATGTGACTTTGTCACAATGTCACAATTGGTATAATGGATGGTCACAGATGGTCATATCACAGGTCATAGTCACAGTATGTCACATGACTAGAGTAACATGAGGGCCATGGAAGAGTAAGTGCATAGCCATAGTAGTAAAATGTATAAGTAGTAGAGAATTAAGTGAGAACTCCATCGAGTTCTCTTTGTCAAACTCTGAACAAAGAGACAGTTGGCTTAATTCCGGTCATCAGACTTTAGACGCTGATACTTCTCCAACATTCTTTCTACCAACACCTGTATATCCTAGACCCTTTACTCTTCCAATCTCTTCTAATTTGCCAACTCACTCAGAATCTCTATCTCTCTCTCCTCTACTGACACCACCTAAACGGTAAAAGGGGCAAAAGAGATGTTTACTGTGATAAGCAAGTAGAAAAGGCAATGACAGCTCTTAATTGCATGCTAAAGGGTTTGTGGGGAGAAGTAGGAAGTGGGGATGTTAGAAAGAAATTAAAAAGTGAATACATAGCTTATTTGGAATCTAAATATAGAAGGAATAGTAGGAGCTCAATCTAGATCCTATTCACATAGTATTCCTAAGGTGTCTACCTTTACACATCATAACAAGCTCACTAGTAGAATAGTCAGTAAACCACTCATAGGCCTTACTACACTCAATCAAGCCCTCATCTGCACCCCTACACCAAACCTTATGGGTGTGATATGATCTAAGTCAATGATTAGCCAGGCTTTTCAGGTCTGCTACTCCATAGAAGATTGTCCGAGCGATCGCTGCGTCTTGTCTCATGAAAGAGTAAGGTATATAGTAGAATACATTCACCAACTTAACCTCTTACCAAGATCACCCCTTACACACTCAAGAGAATCACATTTATAACCTCAAGAGCTTCTGAGATGAGGCCAAGGGCCAAGGAGACTCCTCTCATCAATCTTTACTCTGAGAAATATATTATAATCTTACAAATGTTAGAGACTCAATTAAAAAAAAATAGAAAAGGAAACTCTCCATTCTACCACCCTCTCTCACGTCTCTTCTCTATGACACTACCATGCAGCTATGACAGCCATCACCTTCCCGTTCTCCATATCTCCTGGACATGACCATGTGATCTTGCTCTATCTCTATACTTCACTCCTGTCCATTGTTTCCCGAACTCTGAACTGGCTTCTTCCTACTCTGAATATAGTCTAGAAACACATAACAGTATGTCCAAGCGTTAGCGATACAATTATTGTCTGGTGGTATGTTTGTTTCCTCACTGAGTCCAGCAATGATGGGATCACTAGTCACTGATAGACTTTTGATCTGCTGTCTTGATGTCATATTAGTCTAAGTCTGCTCTAGATCAAAATTATCTCATATTTCAAAGATATCTCTGAGCCTCTGATTTCTAGAGTTTTAATATTGATAGTCTGTATCTGAGAAACCTGATGCTAGCTCATCAGTCTTGCCTCCTGAGGTATATGCTATTCTAGCATGTGACAGCTTGGCCACTACCTAATAGAAGTGCCTAGTCTTGGGTCTAGATTATGTCTGGGGCTTGTAAGAGGTCTCTAGAGTAGGTTCCAATAGTGAAATCCAGGGTTATAATTTTTATCCCATGTTACTTTTCCACAGAAAATTCTCTAACAGTGTAACAACGGTTCTCAGTAAAAATTGAAGAGGTTGAAGATGATAAAGATGAAGATGTTGAGATGTATTCCCCAAGCCCTCCTTCTCTTGAAGCTGGTCTCTCATAGTATACTCCTTCTTAGGTTCCAACTGCAATACCTCAAAAACGAGGTAGTAACCCACAGCTAGGAGAAGATGTTCCTCCTCTGAGATATAGCTTGAGGAAATTAACCCGTGAGACTAGAGTCCCTCACAGAGAAGGTAATATATATGGAGAGGATCACTATTCCACAGATGTTTTGAGGTACCCTGAATGGTGACAATATTCTGGTGAGGCTGATCCAAATATAGTGCACAGAATGCTTGAGAATGCTCACAGATATATTCAAGCACAGCCTAAGATTATTCCATTCAGAGAAGTATACTATCTATATAGTCAATGGGACAATATCGTTGAAATTAATGGAATCCACTATGAAGTTGATTAGGTAGGACAACGACCTATCATAATTGATATAGAGGGAAATAGGATGGATGCTCCATCTCTAGCAGGCAAGTCAGCTACCATAGCTATTACCAACTATATGGTACACCTTGCAAGAGAAGGGGAAGCAAAGTATATTCACTTTCTCTTGGCACTCAGAGCAACTGAGACTCATGTTCTACCAAAAACCTTTAAAGATGTTGCTAAACTACCAGCTGACTCTAAGAAAAGGTAGCTTGAGTCCTACCTTGAGGAGTTAAAATCACTCAAAGACAAAGATGTTTATGAAATTGTGAACCTTTCTAAGGGAAGAAAAGTGGTCAAGAACTGCTGGGTGTTTAATATCAAGCCTAATGGTCATTATCAATCTCATCTTGTTGCCAAAGGATTTTCTCAAGTTGAAGGCATTGACTTTGATGAATTATTCTCTCCAGTTGTCTACTATAAAACTGTGTGACTGCTTCTTGTTGTTGCTGCACTTGAGGATTTAGATATCCAAAGTATTGATGTTAGAACAGTCTACTTATATAGTGATCTGGATGAGAAAATCTATATGGAGCAACCAGAAGGTTTCAAACTACCTGGGAAAGAAAACAAAGTCTGGCGACTTTGCAAAGCATTATATAGCCTTAAGCAAGCTGGCTTATCCTAGTGGTGCACAACGACCAAGTCAATGCTTGTTCTAGGATTTAAGAGATGTAAATCTGATGCTGGTGTATATTACTATCATGACAAAAAGACTAAAGTACTAGTTATAGCCATTGTCTATATTGATGATGTTTGCTTTATGGGTACTAAAGATTCCTTGCTCCTTAATGAGTTAAAGCAGAAATTTATGGCTAGATGGGAATGTCGTAACCTTAGTGAAACCACAGAGTTCCTAGGCATGCACATAAGCCATGATCATAAAAATCGAAAGATATTTATTGATCAATATGAGTATTTGGAGAAGGTGCTAGCATGCTTTAATATTGTAACTAATCCTACTCATACTCCACTGCTATCTGAGTTTAGCTTTAAACCAAATGAAAAGCAGTGTGATCCCAAATTCCACCAAAAGTACCAACAACTAGTTGGTTCTCTAATGTACTTGATAATTGGCTCGAGACCAGATATTGGCTTTGCAATTGTCAAGTTAGCTCAATAGATGGCAAACCCTTCTAACAATCATTATTGAGTTGGGTTACATCTCTGTAGATACTTTCTTGCCACTCGCAGATATCAGCTTGTCTATAATGGATTAAGCAATGAATTGCTTGTAACATACTCTGATTCTGATTGGGGCCAAGACCATAAGCATCACAAGTCAACTACTGGCTATTTTACTATACTGGCTCAAGGAATCACTTCCTGGTTAAGTCACAAACAGAAATCAGTAGCCCTCTTCTCTACTGAGGCTGAGTATATGGCGCTCTCTGACTGCAGTTGCCAACTCGTCTAGACATCAAATTTCCTGAGTGAGATTGGTTTTGATATTCCTGTTTCTTACCTCTATGGTGATAACCTTGGATCACTCTTCTGGAGCACCAACCCAGTACAAGAAAAGAGGTCCAAACATATTGATATCCAATATCACTATGTCAGGAATGCAATAGAGGATGACAAAATCAAACCATACTACATTGATGGAGCTAGGAACTCTGCTGATATCTTGACTAAGAATCTTAGTTAGATACTGTTCCACCAATTCCATCCACTTCTTGGTTTGGAGGTTCTATGAATTTTCCTCTTAATTTATATTGTTACTCAATGATTACTACTTTGAGTGAGGGGGAGTGTTTAATAAATTATTATATTGTGTATTACTATAGTTTAATATACAAGTCACACTTACCTAAGCACAGTGCTTCTTTGTTTCAAACTGCCACGTCACAAAGTCTCTCTGCTTCTCTCGAGATCTCTCTTTCCTATCAGGTTGTCTATTATTATCTGTTGGATAACTTGGTGAGTAGGCCATCATTTGTCCCCACTGTAATTGCTGCTCTCCATTCTTCTAACACAGATCAGAGCTCTACCAAGGACTACAGGATGTTGCTATATATGATAAACATGATAATGAAGATGCTGGACCTTTAGGATACAAACTCATTCTCCCCTCCTCTTATGTAGGAAGCCCTAGATTTATGATCCAGTTGTTCCAGGATGCTATGGCCATTTGCAGACACTTCCATAAACCAGATCTCTTCCTTACCATGACTGCTAATCCTAAGTAGCCAGAAATCATTCATAGTCTCTTTCTTGGTCAGATAGCTACTGATCATCCTGATCTTATATCATAGGTCTTTGAGCAAAAGAAAAAAGTACTCCTGAAGCTCATTGACAATGGTTTCTTTAGTATATCTGTAGCTTATATTCATACCATTGAGTTTCAGAAGAGAGATCTTCCCCATATCCACTTACTTATCTTCCTTTATCCTCAAGATCATATCTGGGATTCTCATCAACTTTATGATCTCAGCACAGCTACCTGATCCCCAACTATAGCCACTTCTCTTTGCAAAAGTCACCAAATACATGTTGTATGGTCTATATGGTGTTGACAATTCCCAAGCTAAGTATATAGTCAATGGAAAATATAGTAAATGCTTTTCCAAAGACTTTAGAGAGAGAACAGATTAAGCTGAGGAAAGCTATCTACTTTATGCTAGGCCTGACAATGGCTTGGTCTTTGAACACAATGGGACCAGATTCACCAATTAATATGTGGTCCCTTACTGTCCTTAACTTCTTTTTCTCTTTGATTGTCATCTCAATGTTGAGATCTCTGCTGGATTGGGAACTGTCAAATATCTAAGCAAGTACATCTACAAGGGTCCTGATAGAGCAACTATAGAGATTAGTGGTGGGATGCAAGATGAAATCAAGGCTCATTTGGATAGTTGGTTTATTGGTCCAACAGAAGCTTATTGGAAGATCTTTGAATTCAGTATGCATGGAGAGTCATCAGTAGTCCAATGTCTTCCTGTTCATCTTTCTAATGAACATTATGTCAACTTTCATGCATACCAGACTATTAATGAAGTATTAGCTAGACAAAATGTGAAGAAGACTCAGCTAATTGCTTGGTTTGACTATAACTCTGCACATGATGATGGTTTGGACCTTACCTACTGGCAGTTCCCTCAGCACTATACCTGGAATGCTAAAGTCAAATCATGGCATCCAAGATGGTGGGCCAAGGTAATTGGGAGAATGTACTTTGTATCATTATCAAAGGGAGAGCAGTTCTTTTTTACAACTTCTTTTGACTATATTTGAAGGTAGAAAGAGTTGGGAGCATCTGAGGACCTAGAATGGACAAGTATTTGCTACATTTAAGGAGGTATGCATGGTAAGGGGATTACTGAAGGATGATCATGAGTAGAGAATTTGCTTGAAGGAAGCAATTGCAATGTAGCCTAGAATGGCATGTCATCAGTTGTTAGCAGTCATCTTACTGACTGATAAAGTAGCTGAGCCTTATCTACTCTGGGATCAATTCAAGGCTAGACTATATGATGATATCAAGCACAAACTACATCATATGAACCACTACTAAGCTGACTAGGAGATACCAGAGGATAATGTTTATGATTATGGCCTTTGGGATTTCAATAGGATATTAGTAGAAATAGGAAGAAGTCTTACTGATTTTCCATCAATATCTCTTTTACAGCAACAGTGGGCTCACAGAATACCCAATCCTCTTTTGCAGGCTGAGCAGTATAATGTAGATGAAATAGCAACTTTGGTAGATGAGCAAAGGGCAATCTTCAATCCTGACCAAGCTACTGCTTTTGATGTTGTTCAGGAGTCTGTTACCAACAATCAAGGTCATCTTTTCTTTATTCATGTTGCTGGTAGTTATGGGAAGACATTTCTTTGTAACACTATTGCTGCTGAGGTTAGAAGGAGAGGTCAGGTAGCATTGTGTGTGGCATCATCTGGGATTGCTATTCTTTTATTGGATAGAGAAAGAACATCTTACTTATGCTTCAAGATTCCTCTTTCTATCTATGAAGTATCACAAATGGTTACTTACTTGATTTGTGATTGATGAGTTGATATTCAAAAGTGCTTAATAAGTGAAGTTAGACAGTGACAAGTATGAAGGCTGTCCTTTGTTCTAAGAAAAGGACAAATGACTATCTATGGATAATTAATAAAGTCCATGTACAAACATTGAGGCCTTTATATCTCCACTAATATTAATTGCCTTGAGGTTTTTCTAGGCTCATTCTGAGCATTGTGAAGAAGGCTTCTGCTAAGCCTAGAACCAAAGCATTGATCATGGCAGTTTCTGAGATATTAGCAATTTAATAAATAGTAACATGGTGGTTACCAGTTAATCTGCTTAATATCTTGGCCAATACTGATTGCCTTGAGATATGACTGGCATTGATCAAAAGGTCTTTTTGAGGGCTTTCCATAGCTTTTGAGATTGTTGAAATTGTCAAAGAATTGATGGAGATATGGCCAAATGAAGTTTGTGATATAAAGACTCTGTAGCTGGACTCAAATGCAATAGTTACATGTTTTTAGTCCTCCAACAAACCAAGGTTATCATTTGGGATAAAGTTCCTATATAGCACAAGTATGATATTGATGCTGTTGATCAATGTCTCAAAGACTTGCTTAAAGTAAGTAATCACTTGCACTTGATAGCTCTTGAATTAACATATTATCTAGAATGACTATTCATTTGGTGGAATTACAGTGGTATTTGGAGGGGATTTTTGTCAGACTTTGCCTGTGGTGCCCAAAGGAACACATCAACAAGTGGTAGCAGCATCTCTTTGCAGAGAAAACTTATGGGGATATATCAAGTTCTTACATCTCAGACAGAATATGTGCTTGGGTCACTCTAAAGCTGATAATCAACATGCTCAGTGGTTACTAGAGATTGGTGCTGGGTCAACTATAAATAATAATGAGATAATTCAAGTTCCTCAGTTCATGGTTTGTGCTAATCTTAATAGTCTTATCAACAGGATCTATCTAGGAATTGACAACTCAAGGACTCAAGATGACCAGTACTTTTTGGATTGCATTATTCTCTGTCCTAGAAATGATCAAGTCCATGATATCAATGGGATCAGTCCCTGGAAGAAACCAGTGACACCTCCACGAGACCAGACAGTTTTACAGGCCTGTAGCATTGTCTGCGACCGGTTGGCAGCCATCTGGGTCTTCAGAACCTCGAGAGGTTGACCAAGTGTCGTAACCTGAACAATAAGGACAACATTAACAAAGACATGTACTTCGTGCTTCAAATAGGATACACTCGCCTCCTGTAAAATGTTGTCAGTCATGTGAATTTACGGCGTTTAAAGGTACAAGCTACTTACAAACTATTGGTGTAGCCAAGGTGAGTGCGTATCGCATAAGAAGACGTCAGAAATGGCGAGCCCATGCACACATAAGAGCAAGTGCAAAAGTTCATACCATGTTCATGATACCGCCTACACCATGTACACATGAGCTGTATATATCCACGTGGCAGTATACACACCAACAGCAATATTAGACCAGCTGACACCCTTTTGACCAGGTTCTCTTTGAGCACCCATGATAAAGATTTGGACCGACAGCAAAGACAAGAAAGAAGAGAAATAGAGGTCCAAAACAGGCAAATTTCTATCTGCTGTCCCAATCGGATGAGTTCGGACCAACCCACCAATCTTCTCCGGCCGACCGCCCGCTATATAGGACTATTGTATTATGGCACCTGCCATCACAGGTGTCTGTATGCCAGTGACAGGAACCGAGACAATGTCCTGCAAAGATGATATCATTGACGCTACCGAACCGAAACATCAGAACCCTCCGTTACAGCCAGATCAGAGTGCAATTACAGCGGGGTATGTAAAAGTGAGCAAGAGGGTAAAAAGCTAAGAGAGACAGGAGAAAAAAATCCTTGCATATGGGCATATGTACTTATAGAAAATAATAAAAAGCTGTTCTCACTTGAACGATAGTTTAAAACCAACAAGCAATAAAGAACCTAGATGGGTCAGAACAGGGTAGTTAGATGAAATGGTCGTGACATCAACGCGGTTGATGCATGTTCAACGGGTGAGGGGGATACACACGTGTTTTAGGCGTGGATCTACTCTTCATCGGCATCGTCTCTCACTTGAGGCTCTATTCCAGCTTTCACCAATTGGTCTCTGAGGATCCGCGTGTCATCCTTTAATCTGCGACAAAACAAAAGCGGGTCAATGATCGGCTCCAGATGTGTTACAGGCGAGTGCAGGAACAACGGAAATTAACATATATGAACTCGATGCAAGTATGGAAATGAATAAATAAAATGAGATGCAATAAATAGCGACGCAAACACATCGACATGCCGGATGTCTTGACCAAATCCCAGGTCACCAATGAAACCGAATACTCAGAAAGAGCTCAAAAAAAACCAAAAATGAAAGCTAAAGCGACAAGACCACCAATGCAGCTCTTGAGTCTGAAAAACTGCACATACCTCGTCACGGCCTCTGTCTGTTCATCATTCTCCGACTCCATGAACTGGATCTCCATCGTCTTTCTCGACACCTCGTCACCCAGATCTCCGATCTTCTTCTGCGCATCATCCAATTGTTGCTGAAGCATCTTCACCGCCTTGTCATGCTCAGCCATTAAGTCACCAAGCTTCAAGTTATGCGCCTCATGCACCTGACTCAGCATCTCGTCCGTCACAACA
>Ga0153991_1000352_pt1 | contig 11961 bp, 16 predicted proteins | sample TSNC075MetaG_FD_104681 | JGI IMG/M metagenome (GOLD analysis project Ga0153991, IMG submission 104681) | Attine ant fungus gardens microbial communities from North Carolina, USA - TSNC075 MetaG | ecosystem: Host-associated > Fungi > Mycelium > Unclassified | place: USA: North Carolina, Jones...
CGGCACATCTATTTCTTCACTGAGTCCAGCAGTAATGGGATCACTAGTCACTGATAGACTTTTGATCTGCTGTCTTGATGTCATATTAGTCTAAGTCTGCTCTAGATCAAAATTATCTCACACTCCAAAGAGATCTCTAAGCCTCTGATTTCTAGAGTTTCAACGTTGATAGTTTGTATCTAAGAAACCTGATGCTAGCTCATCAGTCTTGCCTCCCAAGGTATATGTTATTCTAGCATGTGGTAGCTCGTTTACTACCTAAGAGAAGTACCCAATTTTGGGTCTAGATTATGTCTGGGGCTTGTAGGAAGTCTCTAGAGTGGGTTCCAATAGTGAAACCCAGGGTTATAACTTTTATCTCATGCTACTTTTCCATAGAAAATTCTCTAACGGCATAACATTTCCCCCCCACTACAAATGACTACCCTTAGTCATTTTCTCAAGGCTAGTTATATGGTTCCAAATCCATCCTGTCTCTGTTTATTCTCCATATCTCGAGTCTCAAGTCCTCTGGCTACATAATCTCTTCTGGAGCTGCTTCTAGACATAACATTTATCCAGATACGGCTTATTTCTATTTGTCTGTCTGAACATCTTTGGGACGTTTTTCCTCTGGTGTTTATCTTGAGGTGGGTGTCATACTGACTATGACCTGCTTAGTAAGCATGACTAATCACTCTGCTACCCTGGGTTATTGTCTTCTTTTTGCACTCGTCATCTCTTTATTCTAGCCTGTACTCAGGCTAACTCTTCTTCCATATATATTATTAGATCTTGCTCCTTGACCTGCCAAAAAATGTCTGAGTTATTAGCACAAGTCCAGCAATTGCTTGCTAGGGCAGCATCCCAGCCTCTTACTGCTACTCAACTCTCTCAAATTCTCTCTGTCTTGGCTGCTGGTTCTAGTGCTGATCCTATACCTTCCCCTGCCATGCCACCAATTATCTCATCCACTTTGGTAATTACTCCGCCTCCTACTATCACTTTCTCTTCTGTTTTTATGGTTTCTTGTCATATTCCTTTCTCTCCTTCTGTCCAAGAAACTCCTATTGTCCCTGTAGAGGACGTTTCAGCAGTGTCTGTCTCTGATACCCCAGTGCAACCTCTGATGTCACCTCTGGTTTATAGTCCCACTTCTGGTGAGTTTTCTTTTCATGTCTTCAGTTCAACTTCTTATCTTTATTCTAGGTTCTCTATTATCTGCTGATACCACTGTTCGGCCCTCTCTCAGTTTACATTCTCCTCCTCGCAAACAACATTGTCGACCCATTGCCATGCGCACTGCTTCACCACCTTGCAAACATCGCCTTTGCCAAAAGTGCTCTCCAACACCCCCTCTTGTAAAGGTATCTGAGCCAGTGCTTGAGGCTGCTTCCTCTTCTTTGCCACCACCTTCCCCAAAACCTGTATCTTGTCCCAAGCATGCTGTTAATCATGCTCCAGTGGTCAATATGGCTCCTTGCTCTGTCATTCTTCCTAACAAAAAGTCTAAAACTATGGTACCTGCTCAACTCCGTGCCGGTTTCTCCTTGTTTGAGATATCTCCCTCTGGTATGTTTTCTTCCTATTCTGATTTTTCTCTACTGACTCTGTTTATATTTCTAGGTTGTAATATCATCTCTCTCTTTGGTCTAGTAGCTGGGCACTCTTATCTAGACCTTATTCCAGCTCTGTTTGTGCCTCCCTCTCGTGAGGAGTTGGTGTGTTCTTTATTTCTATCTTGTCTGATTTCATTCTGATTTTATTCTTTTTCTAGGGCTCTGCTAGTTTCTTAAAATGCCTCTCATGTATTTCCTCTGGCACTCTATCTTGTACGCCTCGTCCGCTACTCCCTTGAACTGGTCGGATGTCGTCAATCGCTTCTCGCTTTAGCTTGGTGGAGGGTGCTCGTTCTTGTGAAGAGTGCAGTGCCTCTCGCATTGCTCACTGTACTCATCAACAACCTGCTCCTGCCCAGCAATTCTGGGCTGAGCAAATGCATGCTCCTAGCTTGAGTAGCACTCAACATGGGTCTAAATCTATTTTTCTTTCCTATTCTTTATCCGGCTTATTTCTGATATCTAGATCTCTTGTCTCATCTTTGCAACTTGGTCTCTGCTTGGAACTGTGTATCTGTTGTGCATGACTCTCTCAAGGCTTCTCTAGCCTCTTATCACAGTCAAGTCTTGGAGCTGGCTGAGGAGCTCTTGGTTGCTCGTTTCTACTTTGAGAGTGATTCCAATTATTGGGTTGATAGCGGTCTTGTCAGTGATTCTGATGCTAAGGCTTGTGTTTTTGAGGCTGCCAAAGCTGCCTGTAGTCTTCAAGAGGGTCTCTCTTCTCAAGATGCCGCCTCTAAATTATTCCATGCTCATCTTGCCTTTGTCCAGACCTTTTGTCAAGGGATTCTTTCTTCTAAATTTGATGGTAACCTTCCTGATCCTCTGACTTTTGATAAATGTCATCGCTAGATTTTTGCTGAGGCATAGCCTCCTGCCAAGTCTCAAAGCAAGTCACAAAAGAAGGGCAAGGGTGTTTGCTGAGATCTGCTTTTATTTTCTTGTGTCTAGATATTCTTTTAGTCCTGTACCTGTTATCTTCTGTATCTAGATAACCTTCAAATTTTATGCATGTTATTTGCAAGCTTTTCTCTTTTGTGTAAGTCTGATCTGTTGTTCAATACTCTTCTTGTCTAATTATAGCATGATGTGTAAGCTTTTTCAAAAATTTTCTCCAATTTCTTTCTGTGTTCCTTACTCTTGGAGTAGGGTGTCTATCCTCTCCCCCCCTTTTTTCTAATATCTGGTGTCCTCACCATTACTCCTTTTATTTCTATGTCTCTTTTAGAATTTATTTGCTCTACCAGTTATGTTTGTTCTATTGCCGGTCTTCTTTGTCATTAATTTGACTCCTTTTTTTTTGTCTATCTCTCCCTTATAGGTTTCTTTTTGGGAATCTTTGCTTTCTTTCTCTAAGTCTTCTTTTCTTTGCCGTTCTTTTTACATGTCTGGTAGAGGACCTAGAGGCTGCAGAGGCCGTGGTTTCTATTTAAGCCACTCTTGTTCTCGTCTTATTGCTTATTCCAGATTCCCTAGTTCTATCATGGGTTCTGTCGTTCTTGGTACTACTCAGAATGCTTATTTTGAGCTTTCTGATGCTATCTCCAATATCTTCTACCATAGCCAATGCTATTCTCACAAGGCCACGACTCTAGGATCTGTCAAGATGTTCATTGATGGCTTGTCTGATCCTGTTGTAAATCTTTCTTTTCTTCATGTTATTTCTTTTTCTTTTATGCTTATTCTTCTAGAAATTCTATTTAGATTGTCTTCAGTCTGATCTGGTTGCTTTTGGTCAGGCTGACTATGTTCAACTATTAGGCAAAACCAAGCAGTCTTTTGAGACGTTCCATAAGGAACTCAATCCCTCTTTTATATATCCTCCCATCTTCAAATCTCTGCAAGCTCTTATTGTCTAGTGTGATAGGGCAGGGAAGGCTTCTAATGTCCCTTCTGCTTCTTCTATTTCTACGATGCACACCTCTGGTTCCAGCATGCCTTTCATTTCTGATAAGGGTAAATTCCTCTCTACTAAGGTATCTATCCCTTTTTTATGCACGGTCTTGATTATACTTCTGATTCTTTTTTTCTTTTTCTATCTGCAGGTCAAGCCATCTCCTCCTTTGCCTTCAGGTGGCAGCAATAACCATGATTCTGAAGAGGAGCGTGAGGTAGAGATTATTATATATGCTCTTCTCAACAATATTGCTAAGGATCTTCTTCTATAGACCTTTGTTGAGTTTTTGTCTTTTTCTTCTGTAGTTTTATCTAACTCTTTTGTTTCTCTAGTCACCAATGGAGGTTAACAATGTAGGTGGGCCTTCTGGGGTTTTTGTTTCTCCTGCCCCTCTTCTACCATTGGCTACTCTAGTACATTCTTTGTTATCCTCTCACTATCTTTTCCTTAACTGTGTTTTCTAGTCTCATGCTGTATTTTATCCTACTAGTTGTTGTCTTCACTGTTTCTGATTCTTCTTTTCTTAGTATGCTCCTATTGTTGCCTCTGACAGCATCCTAGTCAAGGAGGGTATGTCTTCTACTCTTCTCTTGTCTTATCCCTTTTCTAATTCATGGGTTTTAGCTCGCACTGTCTTTCAAGCCACTCAAGATTTCTATAAACAGGGCATTGGTATGCAAAAAGCCACTGCTCGTACCTGTTCTGTCTCCATGCTCGAGGTCGGCTTACTATCAGCCTCCTCAAATGTCTTGCAGGCTATCTATCGTCTCGAGAATGCTGCTAGGAATTACAGAGATGCTACTAAAGAGCATGACCATTTGACTACCATTTATGAGGCTAAAACAGCTTCTAGATCCACTAGGTGAACTGTCTCTCTGTTTTATTTGGTAGCTCGTAGTCTCTTTGCTCTGTAACTGGGCTGTTATAAATTTGTGATTGCGTCTGTATTTTCTAGAGGGATCTCTTCCCTTTCAGCCACAAGTTCCTTTAAGTCTTCTTCTGAGGCATCTAGAAGTCCTTGGACTTCCCTGGTAAAATCTATTTTCTTTCTTGGGAGGTAAGGTATAACTTGAAAGGCTGCTACTCTATTTTGCCAAACTGATCTATCTAGCTCTGCTAAAATATAGGCACCTCCACATAGTTTCCTTACTACTACCATAGGTCCTAGGTATCTCAGTTTCATTTTTCTATCAGCTGATATTTCTATTGCTGAGTTCTTTACTAAGACTAGGTTTCCTTGTTTGAGATCAAATTCCTGTATCTTGTGCTGTAGATCCTTTTCTAGTTGCAGTGTTCTCCGTATCTTTTCCTTAGTTACTTTCTCCCTCATCTCCTCTACATGGGCTGTGTGTTTTGTGAGTGCCATAGCTCGTAATCCTATAAGTTCTGATCTGGATAGCATTTTTTTTGGGTATTTGACCAGCCATGTTGCTTCTATTACATCTAGAGGTAAGGCCGGTTATGCTCCTGTCACCATAAAGTAAGGCAAGCAATCTATTCCTTTCTTCACTGTAACTCTATCTGCCTACATGACATGATGTAAAGACCAAAACCATTTCTTTATGTCACCTCCTGTGGCTTTGTATAACATCTGTCTGAGGTCCCAATGGGGCCTCTCTACGACTCCATTTGCCTGTGAATTATAAGGCAATATAGTTACTTCTTTTATACCATATTTCTTTTCTATCCATTTGACTGCCTTCTTGAAGGGTGCCCCATTGTCTGTGACAATCTTAACTAGGCTTCCCCATCTACATATAATGTCTTCAAACAGCCATTGTCCAATAGACTTGGCATTCTCTTCTCTTAATGCTCTAAATTCCATCCATGATGATAATCTACACTGACCATGTACTATATACTTGTATCTGTTTGATGGTGGGTTCATGTGCACAGTATCTGCATATAACACTTGAAATATAGATGGTGTATGCGTTACTACAGAAGGTATTTCTAGAGCATGTTTCTGTCTGATCTGACACAAGTGACATGTCCTAACATACCAAATGACGTTTTTCTCTATTCCTAGCCACCAGAATCTCTGTTGTAGTAGCTTTCCTGTCACATATGCACCTCTATGTCCCATATTGTCGTAACATGATTTAAATAAGTGCATTTTGTCTTCTTCGATCACCACTAGCTGCAGGCTGTTATTTCCAGCATTTTTCTTATATAGTCTACTATCTTCTTTATCTAGCCAGTAGTGCAACGAAGTACACACTAAGCTGGCTTGCTTAGCTGACAAAGTCTCGAGCCTTCCTGTGCCTCTAGTGGCTAGTAGTTCTCGGACCTTTATCAATCTACCCTCTAATCTTTTCACATTTTCACATTGTCTATTATCATCATATTCTTCTCTATCTGTTTCTAGACTGTTTTCTGTACTGTCCTCTATAGTTTCTGTGAAGACCTCCACAGCCCCTATCTTATTTGAGTGACTATTGTCATTATTAAACTGTCGTTCTAGGCTTAACAATCTGTCCTCTCAAGATATCCTGTAAAAAGCCTTTTCTAGAATCTATTTCCTCATAAAATTCCTCTAAATCTAGGGGATCTGGCTCTTGAGGATTGTCCTTTCTCAATACTATGTCTCTAGCTCTATCATCGGTACCATCTATAAATTCCTTGGTAGACAGATCTCCTGGGTACCATTTCCTTCTAGATAACCCATCTGGTCTAAACATCTTTCTCAAAAAAGAAGTTGGTGTGGATGTAGTCCACCTATCTGTTTATGGTTGCATTAGGCATCTTCCCTGGGTTATCCAGCATACCCATTAGATACTTTGCATCTGTTTCTACTACAAAGTTCCTACACCCTTAGAATAGATATATTTCTTGCTCTAAAGCTCGTCTTAGCCCACACAGTTCTCTCTTGGGCTGAGAGTATCTTTGTTACCGAGGATCTATAAGAAGTGAATTAAACTTCACATAGTGAATCTTTTTAGGGTCCTCGTTATCTCTCTGATAGATATAATATCCTACAGCTCTCCAAGATGTATTGACTGCCAAAACTAATGGCTGATTGCTTGGAAACTTGGGGTTTCTAGTATAAAAACATTCCTCTATAAGTTCTTTTAAGTCTTGTTGCACTTTCTGTTATATAGGTCCCCATTCAAAGATTGTATTCTTCTTTACAATCTTGTACAAAGGAGCAGCCACTGTTACAAAATTGGATATGTGATTTCTACACTGTACTGCTGTTCCTAAGAAGGCCCTTATATCTGTGGTATCTTCACAGGCCCCCCAATGCAGTATCTTCCCAATCACATCACTAGTAGGTTGTCTACCTTTATATGAGCACTCAAAACCTACTATAGTGATTTTATCACTACAGATCGTTGTCTTGGGACCAGAGAATGTCCCTCCAGCATATTTCATTCTCTGTAGAATTCTATTAACTGTTTCTAGATGTTCAAAGACAAACTTCCATATCCCTGGGTTTTGTTCTAAAGTCTCTACACTACCATCTGGTAGTTCATATCTAGTTTCTAGTCCTCTTATAGGAACATTGTCAATATATGGTAAAGTATATCTTGGAATCTCTTGACGTAATATATATGTCATGTCATCATGGAATATAGGTACTGAGTTTATCCACCCCATAGGTAGAGTCACTAATTTAAGTGCACCAAATAGTGTTTGAAACGTCGTCAAGTCTCTAGATCTTTTTGCCAGTACTCTTTCATCATATCCAACGTATAGATCCAATATACCACTGCAGGCTCTTCCTGCAAAGTGCATAGCTAGCTTCTCAGTTGCCGAAGGCAAACCCGAGTAAGCTATAGTCACTTTATTCAGCGGTTCTAAGCTATAGACAATTCTGAGACTTTTTCCATCTTTCTTTATTATACAAAACCATCTAGATCAATATGATGAATTAGAGGGCTCATATACTCCAGCATCTATCTTCCTTTTGATCATCTTGCATACTTCCTCATATATTGCTGGTGGAATTCTAAATGGTTTCTCTACCTATGGAATATAGGCTACTGTAGGTATCTCAACTGGTGGGAAAAACTCCTCCTTGAATTTTCCCTGCTCTGTGTTGTCCCACACAAAGGCTTCATTTTGTTCTGCTACTAACCAGTATATCAGCTTCCTTTCTTCTGGCTACAGAAATCCCAATGGATGCACTATGTCTGGCTTTTTTTTATGGTCTAGATTATAGTGCCCTTTTGTCTGGAACTCAGGTGGTCGCTCTGGTAGTCTGGGCATATTCTTCAATAGATCTTCTATTATCTCTCTAGTAATTCTAAACCTTTCTGGTAATGTCCCCAGTACCAGCTTCACCTTGAGTACGACTGGCTTGTATTTCTTTGCAAAATAGCCCACTACCTGGGTAGGTTTGTCTGGGTTATCTAATTCTTCTTTAATGGACATTACCTGTTGTCTATGTGTTTCTAGCATCTTTATCTCTTGTAGAAGTTAATCTAGAAGCAAGCTATCCTCTTGTTTCAAGGACTCTGTACTCTTTTCTAAGTATAGTATTCTCAGTTCATCTGGAGTTAGTTTATTTCCTTCTAAGGGCAATACCTCACTGATGAAAGGGTTCCCATTACAATCTAGACTGATTATGCAAAGAACCTTTCCTCTGTGGGGCATCTCAGACTCCTCAAGGTTTACCAAAAATTTGCCAGACCATCTACCCTTCTAGATAGGGCCCCTCTTTTATAAGTTGGTATTGTTACCATTGCTCCAGTGTTTGTTCAGGTGATACAAACTGTCTGGTTTCCTTCTCGGTCATTTATAATTCTACTTTCTGTAATAGAGTTGAAAGGCTGCTCCATTAAGACTGTATAAGGTGCCTTCTCCATAATATGGACTTATAACAGTACTTTTACTCCTCCTAATGTGAACGGTATATTTTTGGCTAGTCTACAAGTTCTAAAAAGTGACCCATTAGCACTCTGTATTTGGATACTAAGATTTGGGTCCCAAGCGACTTTATTTGCTGCAGCAACCTTCTTAGTCATTGATACAATCTGAGACCCACTATCTAGCAGTACCTCTTCAATGCCGATTCTATTGACAATGGCTGGCACCACTCTAAGGTGGGCTATGTCTGGAGCTGACTTTTCTAATTTCTCTTTCTCTTCTAAAGTGAAAACATGACAGTCTCATTCTTCTGGCCTCAACTTTTCTAAAAATTATAGGACTGGGTCAGTCACAGCCCACACCTCCACAACTTCTCTATCTTTGACCTCAATTATTTCTTGTCTCTTTTTGGGGCTTTCTAGGCTATTAACAGACACCAATTTCTGTTGGGGTCGATCATTATTTATTTCTAGATCTTAATTAGGTTCTTCTCTAGCAGTTTGCTTATTTGTAAGGATCTCTTTTAGAGCTGTGTGTAATTTTGGTGCGACAGCCCATAACTCTTTGGGAGTAACTTTCATCTCTCCTTCTAATATTCTATCCAATATATCTTCTGCCTTCACTTCCTCTTCAATTGGTGCCTTATTCTTTAGGGGTAAATCTTTTCTAGGAATTTGCCTGAAGTATTTGGCTGGGAGCGGCAGGACATTGACTACCAGTACCTGGGTGGGTACCTTGTGATAAGGGAACTCATGCTTCTGACTTGTAGTCAACATCCTAATTCTACTATGAGTCCCTTCTTCTGCATCTGTAGATGAGGAGGAATCCTCATCTAGATTCTGTTTGTTCACCTCTGAAACCTTATCACCTTAAAAGCAAACCTGTTTTTCAAAGGGAAGTTTCTTTCTTGGTGGCTCTAAAAATCCAATCTCTTTTTAGTTATAGGGTCTTTTCTTATCTGGACGTATTTAGCAGCCATCTTCTTCAAGAATGACTCCATGTCCTCTTCTTCTGGTTCTGGAGTTGGCTCTCTCTCTAGACTCATCTTTTGTAATATGACCTCAAGACTACTAACTTTCTTTCTTAGTTGGGATAGCTCTTTCGGTTGTCCATTTGATCTAGATTGCATTTCTACTTGCCGTCTCACTGGCTGAGATGATATGACCACTCCTCCAGTGTCAGGTTCCTGATCCCACACACTGCAGGTTTCCAGTTCCAGGTCACTCTACATCATTACTGCGATAGAGGATAGCAGGTATTTTCTGACACAGTCCTTAATGGACATATTATGTTTTGTTGGAATGGGCTCTCCATTCGCAAATCTGATGGTAAATTTGTCTACTAGAATTAGACCTTTCCTCTCATCTTCTGTCTTAGCTGGACAGAAAAAGAACAAGTGGTCTGGTTTGAAGCAGTAGAAACATTTTCTAGGAGGCCTTGGCGGCCCTGTCTGCAATAGTCCAGATCCATATCTATTTGACAGACCTCCCATTTCTTTCTGCGTTTGACCCTGAGTCTGGATCAGTGTATGGATACTATCTAGAGCACCTTGCACGCTTTTCTCATGTCTTTCTCTAGTCTTTTCTTGTATCTTATACATTGTCTTCAAAGTATTAATCTTTTGTTGCAAACTTTCTACATCTGTATTAGGTTCTATCTTTCTAACCGATTCTTCTTTAGAGAACAATACTTGTCCCCTAGACTCTGGGTTTATCTTATTATTTCTAGACATGATCGTCAGGGTGTGTTTGAGTGCCTGAGTGATTGTCTTTCCACTGACAAGATCTACTGCTGATGGGGATCAAAGGGAATTTGATCTTGAGACAAGGGTGACAACAAATGGGAATAGCAAATCTCTGAGATGTTTCACAGTTGTGTACTAAACAAGTAGGCACTGGGAAGATGATCAAATAGAAAAGGAGAGCTTTATAATGGGGGAAAGGGTAGAATATGATCCAAAAGACACCAAAAGAACAATAATAACAAATTGAGAGTCCACTCGAGGTAGATCTCACTGTAATAGGATCCCTAAGACGCGCGTTCGTCTTGCGTCGTGACACTGCTGCCCTTACCTAGTCTAGTAGTCTGGCTCGCCGTTGATACAGCAGAACTACCTAGAACTCCCGTGACGTCATGTGGGCTCTTCTTCAACTGACTGTACAGTTGGAAGCCGACTCCAATGACACGTAGCGAGCTGTTAACTCCTAGCATAAGTAAATGCCCAAGTCCGTTGGGGCTTGAATTCCCGTCGAGGGAGAGTTTGGGTGGGTTTTTAGAAAAGAAGCTAGAACACTCAGAAAAACTAGAAACTCAGTCACTCGAAAATAGCCGTTAAGCTCTAGAGCAACAGAGAGGGATGATGATGGGGGTATGATGCTTGATTCCCCTCCTGTGCCCTAGAGTATTTTATTATGATTGCAAAGCAAAAAGACAACAAAGAAAGCGAGACAAAGAAAACCTCTGAATTCCCAATTCTAGCAAGGCCGTAATGATGGTATGGTGCTCCTCCCGGACACCGACTAACCCTACTCTGGCGACCCTTCCTCGCACAATGGTTGGGCTTTGAGCATTTTGACAGATCGTAGACAGAGACGGCAGTCTTGAGCCATTTCGTTCTTGCACGCATTCTCTTTATCTAACCTCCTTACTACTTCTCTTCTCAGCTTCCCGGTCCTTCCTCCTATCTCTGTGATGCACTTCTCACTCTTCTACCTGCCAGCTTCCTTTTACCGTCACTACAAGGCGCCTTTGCGATGGTACGGCTCTCTTGATCTTGTTATAATTAGCCATCAGTGATGATGGCCCACATCTGATCATAACTGTTCTTTAAATAGGGCCTCTGGCGGCTGCGGCATGACGTCATTCAGACCACGTAGTCCGTCCTAAGTTCCTTTCTGCCCTCGAGAGCACTTCTAAAAGGGAGATCCGTTAGGTATCCAATACAGGGTGCCTGGGCAAGCGTCTATGAGGCATATGTAGCGGTGGTCACAGCTGCTACCCTGCTACTCGAGCTAGATGCTCAAGTCCACGACTAGGTGTCTAGAGGAAAGTTTCTGGGAGGCCGGGCTCATCTCTTGAGCTGGTTATTCCTGTTATTAAGGTGCAGAATGTCACTTAATTTGCCTAAAGTTTTGTACAGCGTAACACCGTTATAGTGGTTGATTGCTCCATTGAGCACCTGATCAACATAGTTCTTGAGGGTATGAGTGGTACCCCGATGCGCATTTTGCAGCATCAACATTTCCACTTCATCCCAAGAGGTGCTCTCAGGGTTTGTGCTGTCCCTGACGAGTGCTTCCCAATTTTCAGCACTGAAGTCAGTGAAGGGAACAGTGACGGTAAAGTTGGTAAAAGTCAACATGTCTAATTTGAGTAATTAATTATAGTTCTTGAGTATGTTTTCAAGGGGGTATGTCACAAACTTCATTTGGTCATATCTCCGCCAATTCTTCGACGATTCCCACGGTCTCAAAGCCAGCTTAAAGCCCTTAAGAAGACCTTTCGATCGATGCCAGTCACGTCTCGAGGCAGTCAATAATGGCCGAGATATTAAGCAGATCAACTGGTAACTACCATGTTACTGTTTATTAAATCGCTAATATCTCGGAAACCGCCGAGATCGATGCTTCGGTTCTAGGCTCAGCAGAAGCCTTC
>Ga0153991_1000353_pt1 | contig 11961 bp, 10 predicted proteins | sample TSNC075MetaG_FD_104681 | JGI IMG/M metagenome (GOLD analysis project Ga0153991, IMG submission 104681) | Attine ant fungus gardens microbial communities from North Carolina, USA - TSNC075 MetaG | ecosystem: Host-associated > Fungi > Mycelium > Unclassified | place: USA: North Carolina, Jones...
ATTTCTTCCCTAGGTATGGTCTGGTCTCTGAGATAATACATGTCATGACTTGGCAAAATGGCTAAGTCATTATTTACATTTCTTTTTATCTTGGACTTACTACACAGAAGGGAGTATAGGAAAGTATCATAGTCACATAACAAGAAGTCACAGCATCACATCACATGGTGTCACATGATAGGTGTGGGAAGATAGTGCACAGACCATGTAGTAGTTGTATAAGTAGTATAAAAAATCTAATAGGGACTTTATTGAGTTCTCTTTGTCAATTGCTAAACAAAGAGCAGTTGGCTTTATTCTGGCTTGGAGTTTAGCTTTCTTACAATACATCTACTTTTTTCTGAGAGTTGCTAGGTTTGTGTATTAGCTGGAAGTTATACTCTTGTAGTTTTGTTATCTATTGGGCTTGACAGCAATTAAGTTCTTGTAGTTTCTTGAAATACCCTAGATTTTTGTGATTAGTCCATATTTCAAACTGATTGCTTCCTATGAGATACTGTTACTATTGTTTGAGTCCTTCCATGATTATTAACAACTCTTGGTCATAAATCTCATAGTTCCTTTTTGTCTTGTTTATTGCTTTAGACAGATAAGCAATAGGCCTCTAAGAGTCATTTTCTTGTTGTTGAGACAATACTCCTCCTATTGCATATCCTGAGGCATCAGTTTCTAGTTGTATTTTTTGTTTGGGATAGGGAATTGCCAGCATAGGAGAATTCATTATCTTATTTTTAAGCTTGTCAAAGGCACTTTTCTCCTCTTCTTGCTATCTTTACTCTTTTTTTCTTGTCAACTTTGTCAATGGTTTGGTGACTCATGCAAATCCAGGAATGAATCTATAGTAGAAGTTATAAAACCCTAAAAATTGTCATACTTTTCTCTTATCTTAAGGTTCTAGTCACTAGGCTACTTTCTTTATTTTGGTAGGATTGGCTTTTATGCTATCTTGTGATAGAATAACTCTGAGGTATTTGATCTTGGTTTGATGGAATTTACATTTTTTGGGATGAAGCAATAATTTGTTATTGGCCAATATTTGTAGGACTTGCTTTACTATACTTTTGTGCTTGTTTGTTGTTTAAGTAAAGATTAGGATGTCACCCATGTAAATCACAATCTTTTCTGTCATGATTAGTTCACAAAATAGTGTATTTATCATGAGTTGAAAAGTTGTGGATGAGTTGCATATGCCAAAGTATATAACCAGAGGTTCAAACAAGCCTCAGTTGGTTTGAAAAGCTGCTTTTTACTCGTTTTCCTCTCTTATCCTCACATTATTATACTCCCATCAAATATCAAGTATAGTAAAGTATCAGGCTCCTTGCACTTTATTAATTAGTTTTTGGATCAATAGTAGAGAGTATTTGTTCTTTATTGTTGCTTTGTTAAGTTATCAATAGTCTTGTACTAGTTGTAGTAAACCATCCTTTTTTTTTTATGAAAAAGAAAGAAGCTACACAGGATTTAAAGGGTTTGATCCTTCCTGACTTTAGATATTCTTTGAGGAATTTGTTGAGTTCTTCCTGCTCTTTGATGTTTAACAGGTATACTTTACAGTTCTTCAATGTTATGTTGGGTATCAATTCAAAGATGTGGTTCTATTTGAATTGGTTTGGTAATTTTTTGAACATAGCCTTATTGAAAACTTGATTGTTGAAGTTCTTGTATTCCTCAGGTATATCTCCTTCCATTTCTTCTATGCTCTTACTTTTACTTCTGATATTAAACTCTTCTCTCCTCTATGCTTCTTCCTCCAAGTTAACAAATAATATCTTTTCTCCCTTCTCTATTGTATTTTCTTTTATTTTTTCTTCTATTATATCTTCTTTTGGTTCTTTAGGTATATATATTTTCCTATACTACTGTTGACAATTATGTAGGCTTATTGAAGAATCTTTCCAGTCAATAGACAGATTGTGTTTTTGTAACCAATTGTATCCTAGGAACAGATCGTGATTCCTAAGATTCATTACTGATAGTTAGATTAATTTTTGATGATCACTAATAGTCATGTTTATTTTAATAACTTCTATGATGCTTCTATCTCTATTTGCTAAGCTGTCAATGTTGTAGCAGATAATTGGGAACAATAGCTTGTAAATGTTGATATTATTTTTTTTCACAAACTTTTGGCTTATATAAGAGCTTGAGCTTTCTGAGTTAACCAATGCATATTTGCAGAATATTCTATAAGTGTCTGTTGTTGATAATTTAACTTGAATATTCAGCTGCTTATTTCCCATTTTTCTGAGTATTAAGGGTTCCTTTAGGGCTGTTAGAACTTGATCATTTGTTATTCTGTTTAGTTCCTGTAGCTTTTCTTTTGTACATTCTTTTGTCTTTGAACTGTGAGCCCAGACCTTTAGTATTCCTATTGCTTTCTCTTTGTTGCTTTATCAAATCTTTTTAGCTATCCATTTTACTGAGTGGCCCCTATTTGACTTGTATTATCTTGTACCAAAGTAATTCAAAAAATCTTTCATTGACTCATTGGGTAATCAAAATTTTGAATCTATAAGAGTAGGTGAGCTGATACTTACTTCCTACCCTAGGAAAAATCCTCTCTAGCTTTCTCTACAATCTTTACTTTTTTCTTGGTTTAGAGCACCTTGTAGCAAGATAACCCATTTCTCCACAGTTGTAACACCTCCTTGTCTCTTTGCATTTGTCTACTTCCATTGCATTGGGATCTCATCTCAGAATGTCCAAAACTAGTTTCTTTCTCACATCTCCTGAATTCTTTATGCTTTTCCTTCCTCCAAATTCTTCAATTGCTTCTCTTCTTGACCTCTCAAAGTTCAGTATCTTTTCATACTAATCCTCTAATGAATGCAAATTTCTTAATTGACCAATCTTGACCAGTTTTTGTGCTAATTCCAGATGAATTCCTTTTTTGAATAAGCTTACCAAAGCTACTTTGTTATATCTATAGTTCCTTCCAAGTGATGAACTCTGACCAAAAGTCTTTGAGTAGTCAGTTCTCTTGCTTTGTTGGTCTCTTTCCACTCCTTTTGAAAGAGTAGAAATTTCCTGATCTGCATATCTACCTATTGTTGGGCCCAATTTTCTTTTCCTCCCTTTATCTTCTCTAAAGCTATCTTAATCCTTTTCCATTCTTTCAGGATGTTGTTGCTTTGGAAAAATAATGTCATTCTTCTATACTAAGCCCTCACTTTGTCTGGGTTTCCTTTGAAATTGTTAGGTTCTTTTATTTTTCATTGGGTAGGTTTGTTAAAGAAGTTCTTCTTGACTTTCTCTACAAAGTTCTGTATGCTAGTTGTATGGGTGTCCTTGGTTTCACTTCTTAGATCCTTCCAAGCATCAGATAGGGAATTGGAGAAAAGAGTTATGATGGTTGTTAAGAATGCGATGATGACAGCAAGTGAAATTATATTTGGTAGAGTTGAGTATGTATTAGTAAACTTGTTCTTATGTTACAATCTCCCTCTAAACCTAGTGTTTAAGTTAAGAAAGTGATGTATTTAACCAGAACAAGGTTAGAGTCCTCATTATCCTACTTATTACTATATATACTATATCTATCTCTATGCCCTCCTTGATGCATTGTATTATCTTCTTATTACACTATGTCATATAAGTGTGAAGTAAACATATTGTGTATATAGTCATCATACCTCATCATAAGAGCACAAGGTGAATGCATTACAGACCTGATTGTCTGGTGACTGATATATGATGTCCCCTAAGTTGTTTACTATTTGAGTAACATCTGAGGTATGTTCCAATATGAATAATTCTAGTAGACTACCAGCACTAAAGTTTTTCCCCAGTTTTTGTATCTTTTAGTAATGTTCAAGTATATTCTGTTAGTCAATAACCTTGCTGATTTATTTATAAAACTACATACTCTCAATACTATATGGTGACTGGCTTCTTCCCTGGACCTAATACCAAGCAAGAAGGAGAATGTATCAGTCCAGAGAGAGTGTTGAAGTGAACCATTGCAGTAGAGTATCTTCACAGTCATCATCATTGTAAGTACATACCATCTTTCATTCTTATCCCACAATTGTGCCATAGTAGCAAAGTACTATACTAGGCATGGTTATTATTTCTTATAAACATGTTCATCATTCCAATACCATCTCAGTCATCAATTCAAGTGACTGCTAAGCTTATATTGTAAAAAACAAGAGCTCATTGAGTTCTTCTTGTTAACTTGGAGAGTGATTGTAAGTTATCATGACTAAGTTACTTTACCTTACCCTTATTCCTATCCTGGGGGTATGCCCCACTCCTAGTAGGCCCTAGGAGTCAGCTCTGATAGGAAAATACAAAACATGGTGAAAGTTACATAGGAAAAAAAACTTAACTTAGAAAATGATGAGTCAATATGTAATGAGTTCCACTACTATATGCTGTTCTGCTGACTGCTCAAAACATAGCCACAACTTGAAACTGCAGTAGTGGTATTGACTTATAGATTATATTGTAACAATATAAGAACCTGTATAGTAGATAGATTATCTTAACTTCAGTCTCGTTCTGCATGCATAATCTTTACTCTCAAACACTGGGAATGTAGGATCGTAACATGAGACTGAAGTTTTTCATCATTCTTCATAACAACACTCTATGGTACTTTAAGAGAACACCCCTACTGTTACTATGATCCCATACAGAATTATTATCTCATTTCTCATTACCGTCTTTGTGCTTTTCTTTGGACAATCAATGCTGCAGACCTAGAACAATATTGATCAGACTGAAAAGAATGAGCATCTTCAAAATATCCAATCCTTCTTCAGATTGGCAGGAAAGGAACTAAACAAAAACAAAGGAAAGAGAAGAATGAAAGAACCTGATGATTATGAAGGAGATTCTGAAACAGTTAATGCATGGCATAGGTACATAACAATGTATTTCCAAAGCAACAACATTTCCAGTAATTGGGAACAAATTGAGATTGCTTTAGAAAAAATAAAAAAGAGAAAAGACAATCATGCTCAATAATAGACTAATGAAAAGATTGCCAAATTTGTCCCTTTTCAAAAGGAGTGAAGAGAATTAGAGATAGAAGATGACAAAGAAGTTGAATTGACCCACAAATTTTTATTCAACTCCTGGAATAACATGACTCAAGCTATGGAAATATTCTTTATCTCTACTGAAACCCAGACTTATGCTATTGAGAAGATTCATCAACTTTGCCAAGGGTCTAGAATAGTTGAAGACTATTGGAGTGACTTCTGTACCTGGAAGGAGCTAATAGGCTATAATGAGGTGGCATTAGTTAGAATCTTCAAGAAGAGACTATATTTAGGTTTAGCTCAAAAATTAGTAGAACTTGGACAACTGAAGAATTCAAACTCACTGGAAAGTTGGTATAAAATGGCATTGGATTATGAGAGAGCAAGATGAGAAGTAAATATAGAATTTGGGAGTAGAAACAAATAATCAGAAAAACAAGTAATCAAGAAAGAGGAAAAGAATAAATAACCTCTCTTTATACCAACAACTACCCTAACTCATAGACGTGACCCAAATGCTATGGACATTGACAGTATGCACAAGCAAGGAATTTGCTTTAATTGCAGTATCAAAGGATACATCGTAGCAAAATGCCCTGAACCAAGGAAAGAGAGAAAGTTTTTTGAAAGAAAGATAGACTTAGAAAAATCAGTTAATGACTTGACTATTGATGAGATACAAGAGTTGATCAGAAGCTAAGTAGAGGGTTTTGGGAAGGGCAAGGAGTAAGCACCAGCTTACCTGTCCCCATTATAGATTCCAAGATATGTTTGACCAACTTCTCAATAAATAATTTCTTGAACTATTTTGGTACCAGAAAATTTGGGAAGACAAAAGGATTTACGACAGAATGGGTTGCAAAAAGGATATGAGAAGAGGATAAAGAAACTGCATTATCAATTCTGAAAGTATGGTCTCATCACTTAAAAGAATACAATGCAGAGATAGTCAAGAAGCTGAACCAGTTGATGGATAAGGAGATATTAGAAGAGTTAGAGAGGATAGAAGAACCAAAAATGATCTGGAAGTTAGGAAATAGAGAACTTGGCATCAAGATTTGATTAACAACCATTGACTCCTCCAAGACCTATTATTGAACAGCCTTGATTGATTCTGGTTGTACCAGTTCATGTATTAACTAGTAATTCATTATAGAGAACAAATTGGAGACTCAAAAATACCCAACTCCTATCTTGTGTCACAATGCTGATGGCTCCCTGAATAAATCAGGAAATATCATAGACTATATCAAAATGAATATGGAGATTAGAGACCATGTGGAACAAATCTCTTTTGCAGTAACCAATCTTGGCAAAACTGATGTATTCTTGGAATATAAATGGCTTCAACATCACAATCCATCAATAAACTGGAAGACATCACAACTAGTACTGGACAGATGCTAAACCTGGTGTAAGAGGGTTATTAGAGGAGGAGAGCCAGAAGAGATTGAGAATGACTATGATGAGTTGGAAGAGAGAGAAAAGTACTTGTTTGTCAACTTGGAAGAAGAAGCATAGAGAAGAGTAGAAACAAAAAGTGAAATAGTGAAAGAAGAATTTGAAAAAAGAATACCTGTCAAGGATGGGATGGAGTAGGGGTGAAATTACCCTAGAATGAGCAGGATTTGACAACAAAATGAGAACAACCTTGGCCTTAGCTTGTGCGCTGTGCCTCAATCTGCTGTCGCATGTGCAGTTGCGTATTTCAGAAGGATAGGATTGTTGCCAGGAGATCAGGAAAAGAGTGGTGTATAGATTGATAGGAATGGAGGTGGGTATTAAAGACGTAAAATGACTTTAATCTATGAACTAAGGAACTAGGATGTAGCTACTGGAGTACTTATACTAAGTCTGAAATAGGAGGAGTACAAGTAACTAGTCTACATCGTGATCCTATAGGAGTAGACAACAGGAGTTTAAGAGCGAAAAATTAGTAATAATATAAAATAAAAAGGAAATTATATTATTAAATGGGTATTTTCCGTCATATGACAATACCCCAACAATATTGGCAATTCAAGAAGTCAGTCTTTGATAAAAAAGCCTTTGATGAATTACCATCACAACGACCCTGGGACCATGCAATTGAATTAGTCCTAGGAGCAACATTGAAAAACTGCAAGGTATATCTACTAAGTATTAAGGAGCAAGAAGAACTTGACAAATTCTTAGATGAACACTTGAAAACAGGACGAATACAATACCATGTGTAGTACCCTTCTTCTTTGTCAAAAAGAAAGATAGCTCCTTACATCCTATACAAGACTATCGCTGACTCAATGAAGTGACAATAAAAAATAAATATCCACTTCCTCTTATCCAAGAGTTGATTGGCAAGGTTAAGGGAGCAACATACTTCACTAAACTTGATATTCAATGGAGATACAACAATGTGAGAATAAGAGAGGGGAATGAGTGGAAAGCAGCCTTTAGAACAAATAGAGGGCTATTTGAACCATTGGTGATATATTTTGGTCTATGCAACTCACTAGTAGCTTTCCAACTAATGATGGATACATTATTCCAAGATCTTATCAGTAGAGGAAAGGTGGTCATCTACATGGATGATATCCTGATATTCTCCAAAATACTACAAGAACACTCAGACATTGTAATAGATGTGCTCAAAATTTTAAAGAATAACAAGTTATCAGTATAGACCAAGAAGTGCCTTTTTCATCAAAAAGATTGATTACCTGGGGATTATTATTTCAAAAGATAGTATGGAAGTTGATCTAGCAAAAATCAGGGGAGTCACAGATTGGCTAGAACTAAGTAATAAACAAGATGTTCAACAGTTCTTGGGATTTTGTAACTTTTACAGAAGATTTATTAGGGATTTTGCCAGAGTCACCAAGCTGTTAATAGAGTTGACAGGAAAGAAAGAGTAGAAGTGGGAAGTAGAGGAAAGAGGGGCATTTGAAAAGATAAAAAAGATAATGTTATTAATACCCATCCTTGCTATACCCAATACTAATCACAAATTCCGAATGGAAGTAGATACCTCGAGATATGCCATTGGAGGAGTGTTGTCCCAACAACAGAATGACTCCTCTTGGAGGCTAGTCTCTTTTATCTCATAGTCATTGAGTGAGACTGAAAGAAACTACAAAATATATGATCACGAGTTGCTAGTAGTCATGACAGGATTGTGACAATAGAGACAGTACTTGCTAGGAACAAATCAATTTAAAATATGGTCAGATCATAAAAACCTTGGGTATTTTTGCAAATCCCAAAAGCTTAATTGCAGACAAGCTTGCTAGCTGTCTGAACTCCAAGACTGCAATTTTGAATTGATTTACAAGCTAGGAAACACAATGAAAAAAGTAGATGCTCTATCTAGATGACTTGATCATGACAATGGAAAAGGCAATAATAATGAAAAGATAGTACTGAGACCAGAGAAGTTTAGAGTAATTGAAGTGAGAGAGGATGGAGTATGGAAGAAAGTGAGAGAAGCAAAGGAGTGGATCGAAGAAGAAGTGAGAGGAGCAATAGAGGCTAGAGAAGAGAGCTGGGAAGAAAAGGATGGAGTGATATTTTAGAAGAGGAGGATGTATATTCTAGACTCAATTGTCTTGAGAGAAGAAATTCTTTGATAACATCATGATCAAGAACTCACAGGACACCCTAGGTATACTAAGACTCACAAATTAATCACAAGGAATTACTAGTGACCCAGGTTAATAGATAATATTAAAAGATACATCCTTGGATGTGAATTATGTCAATCAACTAAGCCAGATCAGTAAAAGAAAACCAACACATTACATCCAAATGAAGTATCTACACAGCCATGGAACATTGATGGGGATCAAAGGGAATTGATCACAGAACAACAGTGATAATAAATGGGAATGGAAAAGATCCCCTAGATATTTCACAGTTGTGTACTAACAAGTAGGCACTGGGGAGATGATCAAATATAAAAGAGAGCTCAGGAATAGGGGAAATAATGGGGTACAATTCAAAGGACCAAAAGAAATGATGATAAAGTATTTAAGAATCTACTCAAGTTAGATCTCACCGTAATAGGATCTCCAAGATGCGTGTTTGTCTCATGTCATGATACTACTGCCCTTACCTAGTCTAGTAGTCTGGCTCGCTGTCGATACAGCAGAACTACCTAGAACTTCTGTGCCATCGTGTGGGCTCTTCTTCAGCTGACCATACAACTGGAAGCCAACTCCAATAACACGTAGCGAGCTATTAACTCCTAGCATAAGCAAATGCCCAAGTCTGTTGGAGCTTGAATTTCTATTGAGGAAGAGTTTTGGTGGGTTTTTAGAAAGTAAAATAGAACACTTAGAAAAACTAGAAACTTGGTCACTCAAAATAGCCATTAAGCCCTAGAGTAACAGAGAGGGATGAGGATGGGGGTATGATGCTTGAGTTCCCTTCTGTGTCCTAGAGTATTTTATTATGATTACAAAGCAAAGAGACAACAAAGAAAGTGAGACAAAGAAACCTCTGAATTCCCAAATATAGCAAGGCTGCAATGATGAGACAACGCCCCTCCCAAACACTAGCTAACCGCTCCCCACTCTTCTAGTCCTACTTTGGGAATCCTCCCTCACACGATGGTTGGACCTCGAGCCTCTGGATAGGCCATAGGCAGAGACGGCAATCTTGAGCCGTCTTGCTCTTGAGCATGTTTCCTTCATCTAGCCTTCCTACTACTTCTCTCCTCAGCTTTCCTGTTCTTCTCTTTACCTCCTCTATGTATTCTTACTTCTCTGACTTCCAGTTTTCTTCTACTACCATTGTAAGGTGACTTTGCGATAGTTCGGCTCTCTTGATCTTGCTATAATTAGCCATTAGTGATAATGGCCCAGATCTGATTATAGCTCTTCTTTAAATAGGACTGCCAGTGGCTATGGTATGATGTCACTTGGGCAGCAGTAATTCTGCTAAGTTCGCTTCCATCCTCGAGAGCACTTTTAGAAGGGAGAACCATTGATAATCCGATACGGGGCACCTGGGCAAGCGTCTATGAGATATATGTAGCAGTGGTCACAGCCACTACTCTGCTACTCAAGCAAGAGGCTCAATTCCACAACTAGGCGTTTAGGGAACACTTTTGGGAGGTTGAACTCTTCTCTCGAGCCAGTGATTCTGGTTATTATCATGAAAAATGTCACTTATGTTGCCTAAATTGTTGTATGGCATGACAACGTCATTAGTATTGACATTGTAGGACCACTACCAACATCCTCTAGATACAATGGTATCTTGGTAATAGTCAATTGATTCTCCAAAATGGCATGATATATTCCTATTAATATGGAAATCTCTTCAAGAGGAGTAGCCCAAAAGTTGTGGGAATGAGTGTTCAAAGATGTAGGACTACCAAAGAAGATTATTAGCAACAGGAGGTCCCAGTTTGTATCAAACTTTATGAAGGAATTGTGCTTACAGTTGGGGATTGAACAAAACCCTTCAACAGCCTACCATCCTCAAACTAATGGACAAACTGAGCATGTAAATCAAGAACTAGAACAATACCTTTGACTTTACATCAGTCATCAATAAGACAATTGGGCTGAATGGCTATCGATAGCTGAATTTGCTTATAATAATCAAAAACACACTAGCACAGGCAAGTTCCCATTCTTGATCAACTTAGGGCGACATCCAAACACTGGGAACAAGACTAGTAGAGTGGAAAGGAAGACCCCTTCAGTTAAAGAATTCCTAGAAGGAATAAGGACAATAAGGAGAGAAGTAGAGGAGGCACTGAGAAAGACAAACCAAATAATAAAGGAAACATTGAAGGGGGCAAAAGAGACTATTAGCCTGGCATGAGCTAAAGATGCGGTACCAGGTCCCAATTGCATGCTAAAGAGTTTGTGGGGATGAATCAAGAATGAAGGTATTAAAAAAAGAATATAGAAACTTAGCATGATAATTAAGATAAAAATGTTTGAAAGGATTGTAAGCTCAATCTAGATCCTTCTTACATGGTGTCCCTAAGGTGTCTACCTTTACACACCATAACAAGCTCACTATCAAGGTAGTCAGTAAAGCACTCATGGGCCTTACCACACTCAATCAAGCCTTTATCTGCACTCCCACACCAAACCTTATGGGTGTGATATGATCTGAGTCAATGATTAGCTAGGCTTTTCAGGCCTGCTACTTTGTAGAAGGTTGTCCAAGCGACTGCTATGTCTTGTCTCTTGACTAAGTAGGGTATAGAGTTCCAGTCTCCTCAACAACCCAACCACTTCACTTAGAACTCAGAAAAGTGCCATAAGACAACTCTTGAGCCCTTGAGATAGCAGTAGGTGTCAAAATTTCATTGCCTTTCTCTTGGACTCTCTGAGTGTTATATTTAAAGTACAAACTGATGAGACTCAATTAAAAATAAATAAAAAAGGAAACTCTTTCTTTTTCTAGCCTCTTTCACTTCTTTCCTCCATGACATTGCCATGTGGACATGACAGATGTCACCTCCCTATCCTCCATGCCTACCAGCCATAGCCATATGCTCCTACTCTACCTCCATACTTCACTCCTACCTGACATCCTCTAATCTCCAAACTGGCTTCCTTCTACTCCAAATATGATCTAGAAACACGTGCAAGTGCATACAAAGGTAATCAATATTCCTGTTGCTCTATGGCGTGTCCACTTCTTGACTGAGTCCAGTAGTGATGGGATCATTAGCCATTGATAGACTTTTGATCTATCATCTTGGTATCATATTAGTCCAAGTCCACTCTAGATTGAAATTCTATCGCATTCCAGAGGTATCCTTTAATATCTGAGTTCTAAAGTATCAACATTGATAGTCTGTCTCTGAGAACCTGATGCTAGCTCATCAGTCTTGCCTCCTGAGGTATATGCTAGAATAGCATATGGTAGCTTGGCAACTACCTAATAGAAGTACCCAATCTTGGGTCTAGATTATGTCTGGGGCTTGTAGGAGTTCTCTAGAGTGGATTCCAATAGTGAAATCCAG
>Ga0153991_1000361_pt1 | contig 11825 bp, 11 predicted proteins | sample TSNC075MetaG_FD_104681 | JGI IMG/M metagenome (GOLD analysis project Ga0153991, IMG submission 104681) | Attine ant fungus gardens microbial communities from North Carolina, USA - TSNC075 MetaG | ecosystem: Host-associated > Fungi > Mycelium > Unclassified | place: USA: North Carolina, Jones...
AAGCGACGAGTATCGAGTTCGCGCTAATCGGTGCAGAGGAGTTCCATCAGATGGTTAAATTTCCGACGTGTCGAGTAGAGGTAAGACTCGGGAGTTCTGCCGCGATTAAGTAATTCCTTCCGAAAGTTGGTCATGTGCGCCACTCTTTGTTTCCTAGATCGTTTCACAGGTCCGGAAATGAAGGCATCAAGTCCTATGTATGAGCTGGAGTGAATTAACCCAAATTATGGTCGCAGAGAAAGTACGTTCCGGCAGCGATTGGAGCTGAATCCTTTGTAACATTGAAGGCACCAATGGCCATAGTATGATGTCAGGTAATCGTGTCAAAGAGGGAAAATGATAGTGATTGCCGCGGAATTCAAGGTTGTTCGATCCACTGAGAATGTTGAGTTCCCCGATCATGACCTATGGGTCTCATTTTGAAGGGCAATTTTGGAAGAATTCGTGTTCTTGTACTGCTTTTCCCGCTGGTTCAAATCATAGAAGCAGTTCAAAGATAGCCGAAGAAACGCGACCAATAGAATTATTTCTCGAGATAGAGAAGTCTCACCCCTAAACATTTTTCAGTTACACCCCAGGACGAGAAATAAGAAATAAGGTTGGGAATCTAGGAAACAAGGCAAACTTGCCGTAGATGTGCTGGAATGCTATCCCGCAATGTATAGATGGCGACACAAAAGCATCAAAATCAAGGTAGAGCATCCATTTTTACTGTTCAAGTTGGACGAGAGCACTCGTCGTGCCTTCATTATGTCAGCAATACCTTATTTTTATCCTGGAACATCATGTCTGAGACATCGTCATTGTCTCAGACGTAGATAGCAAATAGATACATAAAACCCATGTAAAGTACCTCAGTCATATACCACACTGGTTGACATCTGAGGCAAGTGCATTCTGATTTCCCTTTGGCATGTAGATTGTCTAGACCATCGCCTCATAGGTAATGCATATAGTCATCTAACACACTGGTCAATATCCGAGACCTCTACTTCATGGTACTTACACATGCATGAGTTCCTTAATTCAGAGAAATAAACTAATGGAAGAATTTCTAGTGAACTTGTTGAGTTACAGTTGAGCAAATGGGGTGAGAAACTTGCTGGCAAATGTGCAATGAACTTTGTCTCTACTGTCAATATTTGTCTGTATCTAGAACAATAAAAAAGAAACCATAGATCAACAATTGATTGTCAAGACATAAAATAATAAGCTAATATTAATGTAATAATGTTCAATATTCTAATAGAACTGACATACTTTCACACCAACAGGTCAACTCTGTCCATCTCACAAGCATTCTTCTGTCTCTGAGCATAATCATGGAATGTTGGCACTTTCTTATACCCAGTCAACCAGTCAACCATAATGCAAGTTATATATACATTATTATTTCTCAGGCAGTTGGTAAATATTCCAACAAACCTGTAAGGGAACATCCTAGGGCTATGCTTAGTGAGTGTTGACAGGTTTATCACAAATGGCTACTTACTGATTTGTGATTGGTTGAAGATGTATTCAAAAAGAGCTTAGAAGCAAGGTTTAGACAGTAGCAAAAGATGTTGTTAAGTCTGAGGTCTAATCCTCAGACTATGAGTCCTTATATACATGAATGTAATAGTCTATGCACTAGGATAAACTATCACATGTTACTACCTATTGTTTTTACATATGGTAGTGTCTTTGTACTTGAAATAGTGATAACTTAAGTGCATGGGAGCTGCCCCTTGTTCTATTCAAGAACAAATAAGTATCTATGGATAGTTAATTAAGTCTATATACAAATATTATATCTCCATTAATATGGATTGCCTTGAAGTCATTTTGGGGTCAATTTAAGCATAATAAAGAGTGCTTCTGATATTCCTAAAAACAACATATTAATTATGGTGGTTATTGAGATATCATTGATTTAATATATGGTATCATAGAGGTTACCTACTAATTGCCTGATAGCTTAGCAAATACTATGGGGACTGTGGTGAATGCTTCTTTGAGAGTATTGAAAGCTAACTGACAATTTGTTATCCAGTTCCAAGGTTCATTTTTATGAGTCAAGCCAGTAAGCAGTGAGATCAATTCTACGTAGTTACTGATGAACCACCTATAGAAATTTGTAAATCCCAAGAAGGATTGCATGTCCTTCACTCAATGGGGAACTAGCCAATCTCAGATAGTCCATATCTTTGAGTTGTCCATCCTCAATCCGTCAGCTCCTAGGATATATCCTAGAAATTCAATCCTGTCCCAGTGGAAAGCATACTTGGTGGGGGAAGCATATAGTTTGTTCCTTCAGAGTTTTTTTAACATCTCCTTCACATGTTTAATGTGGTCCTCTAAATTGTCAGAATAGATCAAGATGTTGTCCAGATAAATAACTACATAGACATTCAGGAGGTCCACAAAGACTTCATTCATGAAACACTGGAATGCTGCAGGAGCATTCAATAATCCAAATGGTATTACCAACCATTCAAAGGAACTGTATTGAGTGCAGAAAGCTGTTTTTCACTCATCTCTCTCAGTAATATATACTAAGTAATAGGCATTTTTTAAGTCTGTTTTTGAGTACACTTATGCCTTTCTAGGTGCATCTAGTAGGTCGTTCAAGAGGAGAATTGGGTAGCAATTCTTATGGGTGAGTCAATTTAGGTCCCGATAATCCACACATAAGTGTAAGGTCCTATTCTTTTTCTTGATGAATAGTACTGGGGCCCTGCAAGGTGACTTGGATGAGTGTATAGTGCTAATTCATAAGTTTTCCTCTAGGAATTCTTGCAGGGTCTTCAATTCCAAGGTTGATAGGGAGTAAATAGGGCCCAGTAGGGGTATCTTATCACCTTCAATCTATATAGCTAAGTTGTAAGGTCTGTGATTAGGGAGCGATTTGGTCTTCTATACACTGAATACGTCTAGGTATTTTTGATAATCATCAGGGATATCTGGTATCTCCAGGGGGACCTCCTCTTTTTGCACAAAGCACCATTAACGACCATTAACTATGTCAGAGTAGAATGCAAATTGAAAGCTGATTGCTTCTCAGATTCACAAGCATGTTTGTAGACTAACATATTCACTAGGAATATTTTAGGTTTGTTGTTGACAGGTTGGTTAACTGGGGACTAGGTACTAGGGGATGGAATAGGTGTCTTGGGCTTTAGGTGAGTGGCAGAGGTCTCAAGAGTATATGTCTTTGCCAAAGTAGGGTTCTGGGAGTTAGGGCTGGTTTGGCAGTTAAGAGATTAGGTCTCCAATGGATGCATAGGGAAACTCAAGGTTCTGCTCCTCTAGTCAATTATAGAGTTATGTTAGACCAACCAATTGTATCCTAGCACTATGGGGTAGATGCCTTCTAATTTTGTCATGAAAAACTTAGTCTGACAAGAATAGAAGCAAGAAAAATTGATTGGCAATGATACAATGCAATTAATAACATAATTAACACTGCCATTTATTAAGGTAAGTGGGAGGAGATTGATCTCTCAGATAGGCAAGTAATATTTAGACACAAACAAGGAGTTCACAAAGCAATTAGATGAACCAGAATCTACTAGGGCATGAACGGGCATAGGAACAAAAGAGGATGAGAGTGTGATTTGCAGCGATTTTAGAGTAGTAAGTATTGCTGATCCTAGGTGTAGTAATAATTTTCTGACTGAACTCAAACAGTTGTCTCCTCTGGGAATGAGGTAACCACCAAGTCATTTTTTGACCTATCTAACAAGTCCATAGAGTGGTCAACAAGAGAAGTATAGGCCTTTACAACCCCTATTATCCTATAGGCTTGTTTTGGACAAGCCCTTGCAAGGTGCCCAGTCTGTCCACAATGTATGCAGAGTCCTAGATTCATGTGACAATAGTGCTTAGCAGGGGTCAGTTGCCCATCAAGACCTAGGATATTAGTTACAACTGTAGGTACTGGCTCTGCATGGGAAGAAGGAGAATTCTGGGACAGGGTCACTCAAGTATAGTCTTGGGGCATTTTTTCTGCTGAATCGCTGCCTTCTGGGACAAAGGAGGGTTTTTCTTGGACAGGCCTGGATAGCTTTGATGTATAATTCTGCACAAACCTAGCCACTTGAAACTTATGTTTCCCCTCCTGGTGACCCTTTCAGAAATCATTATCTATCCTCATCACTACTCTCTTCAAGCCTTCAAATGACAAGATGTCCTTATGGCTAAACCTCAACTCGTCATAGATATGGTTTGAAATGGCATCTTTCACTACCTTCTGGAGTGATCTGTCATTCCATTAGATGCGATTCTGAAATTTAGTAAATTGAATAAAATAGTTGATGGCAAGGCTATCATGGGGAAAAGAAATCATAATAATAGCATCCTCATTGTCATCTTCAGGTAAGTACAATCCAAAAAGGTTTGAGAGTTTCTGAACAAAGGCTAGCCATTCTTCTAAGAAGTCGAAGCTTTGGTAAGGGTCTATCTCATTGATGAATAGCTCAAAGTAATCGAGAGCAATACCATGGAGGTAAGAGATAGTAAAAAAAATCTTTTCAGTGTCTTCTGTAAATTCTTCTTTGTAGGTGCAGAAGTAGATTTGACATTGAAATATAAATGCCTAGAGCTCATCAGGGCTGCTCCCACTAAAGAGATTTGGTTCCTTGATTCCTTTGCTCCTTTTTTTGGTTACAGGTTAGCTTGCCTAGCTAACACCATTAGCAGCACCTGTAGGTCTAACCCTGAAGTGTCAGGGAGTGGGTTCTGGGGGATGATGCATAGTGGTTTAGTCTGGTTCTTAAAACCTTCTAAGATAGGTTCTGTTCTTTCAGGGGCAGTTCCTTTGATGGTTTTGTCAATTAGTTCCTGTAAAAGCGACTGCTGATTACAGGCCTAGGCTACTGTGAGGGGGCATTCTATGGGGGTCATAGTAGCCTCTTTGGGGGCAGTAAGATGCATGCTATCTCTGTGTATGCAATGCTTTAACTAGGGGTCTGGGATGGGAGTTCTAGACATAGTTCAAAATTAGTAGTAGTATAGAAGTTGAATAGTTTTGTTCTACTATCAGGATTAACTCTTTGGGATGTTCACTTGGGGGCTTAGCTTCACAGTTAGTGATGCTAACATCTATACTTGCCCCTTTGGTAACTGAGAGGATAGATTCAAGGAAAAAATAGAGTGAGATTGGGGAGAGATAGAGTCTATCTAAGAAAGAACAAAACTAAGATGACTAGGACTAGTAGTGCCACTAAAATACCCTGGGGAAATTTGGAAGGAATTTGATAATGACCTAATCATGGGAAGCTAGGTTATACTAAGTAATTGTGTATGTATGTACATAGTGTCAACATATCACAAGTATAACATAACCTATATAAGCTTTTTCTTTGTCTTATTAAAGCCCTGAGATTGAGGACTTGTAAGAAAGCTAAACTCCAAGCCAGAATTAAGCCAACTGCTCTTTGTTCAGCAATTGACAAAGAGAACTCGATAGAGTTCCCATTAGATTTTCTACACTACTTATACAACTACTATAGGATCTGTGCACTGTTTTCCCATACCTATCATATGACCTATCATGTGACATTGTGACTTCCTGTCATGTGACTGTGACAATTGTGACATGACACTTTCCTATACTCCTTTCTGTATAGTAAGTCCAAGATAAAAGGAAAAGAAAAGAAAAGAAATATAAATAATGATTTAACTGTTTTGCCAAGTCATGACAGGACTGGTACAATGGTTGATTTAACCCTTAAGGTTATAACCCCTCCTCAGCATCAATTTTCCTTTTTATAAAGTTTTGGTTCTTAATAACTTTAGAATAACCTATAGAGAAAAGGGTTAGAGGTTAAGGGCTTCATACCCAGAGCTTAGCATTTTCCTCCTAGTTTATCCTATTTGCAGAAGTGACTACCTGAAGTTCCTTTCTGTGAACCAAAAGGCTTATGACTTGATAAGTTTCTACCAGGTCAAAGATACTGAACATGTGGCACAATGCTCATGCATTTAGTATAAAATAGAAAAAAATACTGTCTTAAAGGACAGGCAGAAATAAATGTCAGAAAGTAAATAATGACAATATTAGTATAAGAGGTTTGGTAGTATAGTGGTCCCCCCAACAGCCATTACAGCCAGAAAGGAGAAGATAGTGGTGGTTAAAGGAAGAGAAAAAGTATAAAAGTAAGAATAGTCTAACAATTTATATATATTTAAGTTCCTTTTAAAGACACTGACTGTAATAAGGTCATAACAGATAGAGATAGTAACTACTTTGTACTAAAACAGAATTATCTATAGCTATTTTCTATAAATATAATAGGAAAGGGTGAAAAACTCTAAGTTTTTTTTTCTTTTCTAAACTCTTTGGCTTGAAAGGATACTCAAGACCTTTTCTTCTTTGGTAGTATAGTAGTATTCTTTGAGTGAATATTAACTAGAAGATTTCTGAATATACTCTTGTTTAAAGATCCCAATAGAACATTACATCAAGTAATAGTACAAGAAATATCCATTATCCTTAGGTGACAATTTTATTTGAAATCTAAGTCATAGCAACCTATCTAGAATAACAGAATGCTATTACAAAGTTCTTCTCCTAGATTCAAGTTTCTGAACAGGATAGCTAGACAGTGTTAAGGTATGGACTTAGAACTGAAGTTCTAACTCTAACCAGTGATAATTGAAAGAAAAGAACTCAATAGAGTTCCCTGTTAGATTTCTACTACTACTTATACATAAACTATATGATCTATGCTCTTATTTTCCATGATTACATGTCTTTTACTAGAATGTTCTATGATCACATGTTCTAGACACATGATGATATTTATATAAGTTTTCTATGCTATTATAGTTTAATCCCATTGTATGTTTTGAGATTGTAGATTAGTTGTTCAAAGGTGTGGGAAATTTTTTCCTCTTTGGGTTCCTCATAAAATAGCTTCCCCTTCAAGATTTCTTGTCCTGAGGAATTTTTCTATCACTTCTAATTTTCTTTCTATCTTCTCTTTTTTTTTTTTGTATCTTCTTTTCCCCTATTTATACAATAACTTTGCTGTAAACTCCTTTGGTAGTTCTTGGTTAAACTCTTTCTTTTCTTTTCCTAGCTTCTATTACCTAATTTCTTTGTTCTCTTTCCTATACTTTCTCTCAAACTCTTTTTCATATTCTCTAGGTTTTCTTGTTCTTCCCATGTGTCTATCTCTGCTATATTTATGTTATTCTTGTCATGTGTTTATCTTCTCACATGTTATGACTGTGACTATGACCTTGTGTGACATAACCAAAAAATGTGTGACTGGTGTCATGATTTGTGACTATGTGACTGTCACATGATGCTTTTCCATGCTCCACCTTAGTAATGATCTAACTAAATAAAACAAAACAAAACAAAAGAAAAATAGAAAATAACTAGCCATTTTGCCAAGTCATGACAGTCATGTTGACATCTATCCTCTAATATAACTTTACTGAAAACTGTAATTGGATCCTCTAATAAGGAGTGTGAAAATATCAAGTGTTAGATATAGGCTTCAAGTTGAACATATTTAACTGTAAAGTCTAGAGTCTTAACAATATCTCTATATTAGGTGATAACAGTTTTTTCTTTTTTTAGAAAAAAATCAATGATTTATTACATAGAGCTTGTAGACAGGCCATAGCAAATACAAAGTACTTACTTAAATATGAGAAACTACAAACAAAAAAGAAAACTAAGAGTACTATCACAACTTGGCAAAATGACTAAGTCAATATTTATTTTATTTTCTATTTTCTATTATTTTATTTTCTTATTAATAGATGTACTGAAAGAGTGCATAAGGGAATTGCATACTGGGTGTCATGACTTGGCAAAACGGCTAAGTCAATATTTATATTTCTTTTCTTTTCCTTTAGATTATTACTAAGGTGGAGCATGGGAAATATCACGTGACAGTCACAGAGTCACAGAATGGTCACATCACACAGAGTCACAGTCACAGTTATAGCATATAACAAAGAAGTCAGCTAATGGACATGAGGACTATGGAAGAGAAGGTGTATAGCCATGATAGTAATTGTATATATAGTGTAGCAAATCTAACAGGGACTCTATCGAGTTTTCTTTGTTAATTGCTAAACAAAGAGCAGTTGGCTTTATTCTGGCTTGGAGTTTAGCTTTCTTATACTGGGACAAACAAAACAATGATGTGCCAGCTCCCAATTGTATGCTAAAGATCTGAGAGGAGATAATCAAAGATAAAGGTTATAAGTAAAAGTAGAATTATATGTAGCTCCGATAAAATATATGTTGGTTGTTGTGAAATGAGCATAAGATCTTTCTAGATTATCATTGTATAGCCTCTCTAAGGCACCAACCTTTACATACCATGACTAGTGTTAGTGAGCTAACTCCTGAGCTAGAATAAAGCCAACTACTCTTTATTAGCATTTGACAAAGAGAACTCAATAGAGTTCTTGTTGGATTTACTATACTATATATACAATTACTATGTGGCTATGCTTCTTATTTCCCATGGTCTCTATGCTACTCATCAACTGATTCCTTTGTCACATATTGTGACTGTGACATGTGACTTTTTAATGTAATATGACCATTCTGTGACCATTGTCACACTTCTTGTAACTCTGTGACTTATCATGTGATATCTTTCTATGCTCTATCTTAGTAATAAAAGAAAAGAAAGAAAAAGAAATATTAACTAATAGCTTAGCCGTTTTGCCAAGTCATAACAACTAGACTCAACTAGAAAATACAGTTAGTTGATCACTCATGAATCCTCTATACTCAGTTGCCCCCTTATTTGCACCCCTAATACCAAACCTTACGGGTGTAATGCAATCCAAGTATGCATCTAGCCAAGCTTTCCCAGCTTGCTGTCCTCTCTAAAGCCTACCTGAGTTATGTTTACTCTTCCTCTCTAGATTGAGTTGTGGATATATTCTGTGTTCTGCTCAAAACATCCTACTGACTCCAAACTCTTATACTCAATAGTTTCACATTTCACGATTCCAGAGGCAGTGATGATGAAGGTAAGTGCCAAGAGGTTTTCTTGTTTCATTCTGCCCTGGATACTATATTAAAGTTGTTACAAAGCCCCAAAACTCAAGGAATAAAATATAAAAAGGAAACTATTACTACTTTTAGGATTCCCTTAACTTCTTTCTGTCCTAAGTTCTCCCAAAATCCTACTGATGACATGTCCCCTCACCAAGTCCTTCTCATTAAAGATGATGTATCTTCATTGCCACTTCCTTCTAGAATATTCTTCCTTTTTCTTCTATTATTCTCTTGATGCTGCTTTGTAATGTGGACTTTCTTGATTACCTGTTAAACAGTTAGTAAGTCCCAATTAATGTCTAGTTTCTCCAAGTCATGTTCTAGAGGTTATTTATCTATATATAATTGATTTAATGCCATTAAGGCTTATTTACAAGCTCAAAGTCTATCAGTCTAAGTTTATTATCTGAGTAGTATTGGTCCTAGAGTACAAGTCTGCCATCTTTCTAAGTTAGTCCATTCAAAGGTGGATCTAGAGTATAGTTTCTTTGTAACTTTCTTAGTAACCCGATGTTAGCCTATCCTAGTTGCCTCTCGAGGTATTAGCATGAGCTCTAGGTCTATTATCATCTACTTAATGTCTTTATCATACAATATTACGTTCTGAGGATTATAGAAAGGGTTCTAGAACAAACTCTAATTAAGAATCCATTGGTATAAAGTATATCAAATGTTATCTTCTATGGAAAATTCACTTGCAGTGTAATAGTGTTATAGCTTCTCCTACATTTGCTGTTCTATCTATATTTCATACTAGGAGGGGATTCTTCAATTTTTCTATTTTGAATCCTTTTTCCTTGGCAAAAGCTGTGTCCATAAACAGGCCTATTGCTCCACTATCTAATAGCACCCTTACAGTTACTCTCTCATAGCTCTCTAACTTTTCTAACCCTACTTTTATCCAAACTTCTCTTAGTGGACATATATTAGCAACTGACTTACGACCTTAATTCTGGGTTAGGATCAAGGGAGCTCTTCAGGGTTAGAAGAGAACTTAATGTAGTCCTTGCTTGATTTTTCTACACTATTTATACATTTCCTATTTGTTTGTTCCTATTTAATAATATAAGTCCTCTTCCCATGTCCATCAGTCATTCCTGATCTTTTTCCCATATTACCTGTCATTTCCTTCCATCAACTGATCTTGTCTATTACCCTTGTCATACTTGCATTAAGTTATGACAGTATTTTTCTCTTAAGAATTTTCATTCTGAAAATTCACAACTCGTAGTATTCATCTCCTATTTTTCCCATTTTGTCTTCTTTATCCTATTCTTCTATTCTTTCTTCTTCAATTTCTTCTTCCTCTTCTTCTTCATCAATCCTTTCTAATCTTCCTTTTCCTTTTCTCTTCTATTTTCTCCAATTTCTTCCCAATTGTCCCCAATATTCTTTGTTGAATCTCTTGTTGTCCCATCTGTATAACATCTTTGCCATATATTTATCCGGTAATTCTCCCTTCCCTTCTTTTTTATCGTTTCTTTTTTTTTTTATTCTTTCAATTTTGCCATATTCTTTCTCAAATTCTCTGACTAAGTCTTTTGCATTTCCTAGGTTCTCTCTTGGTTTCCAGGTGTTTTTTTCTGCCATATATTCTTTCCACCATACCAGATATCAATCTCTTCCTCTAAATCTCTTCTTTTTCAAGATTTTTTCTACTTTGTATTCTTCTTTTTCCTTAATTACTACTGGTGCTGGTTGTTCCTTTTTCTGCCCTTTAACTTGATCCTTATATCTATGTACTCTGCTAATGTTTACTACTAGATGTATTTTTATCATACTTGGTAGATCCAGTTCTATTGCATTTGTCAAGATGATCTCTTTAATTTGATAAGGCCCTACAAATCACTCTATAAGCTTTTCCGATTGTCTTCCTTTCATTTGGTATTTAAGATCCTTTGTACTTAAGAGCATCTAGTTCCTAACTCAATATTCCTCCACTTCACTTTTCTTTCTATTGGCATATTTTTTCATTTTCTCTTAGCTTTTCTTTAATGCTGCTTTCGCTTCCTCATGTACTTCTTTTATCCTCATTGCAAATTCTTCTGCTTTCTCAAATTTTCTCTTTTTCCTCATCTTGAATTCTATGCATAGGTCTTGTCCATTATTTACCTTGAATTGTGATACTTTTGTACTAGTCTGCACTTTATTGTTATATGCAAACTCTGCTGTTGCTAATCAATCCAACCATTATTCTTGTTGATGGTCTATGAACATTCCAAGATACTGTTCGAGATCTTGATTCATTCTTTCCATTTGTGCATTGGTTTGCAGGTGGTATGCTGTCGACAATTTGGTATTTATTCCTAACATACAATTTAACTCTTTTATTATCCCTGCTGCAAATTGCGTTCCCCTATCCATTATGATGCTTTTGGTAATCCATGTAATTTCCAGATGTTATCTCAGAACAATCTCACTACTCCTTCCACTGAAGTCTTTTCTGTAGTAGGCACGAAGTGTGCCATTTTCGTCATTCTATTGTATACTACCAATATACTATTGCACCCTTGTGCTAGTGGTAGTTTCATGATAAAGTCTGCTGAAATATGAGTCCAGGGTTTTTCTAGTACTACGTTCGGCATGAGTTTTTCTGCTGGTATCTCTGTTTGGTTTTTATTACTCTGGCACATGTTGTATCCTTCTATGTACTTCTTTACTTCCTTTATTACTCCTGGCCACCTGTCAGCGTCTAAAGTCCGATGACCGGAATTAAGCCAACTGTCTCTTTGTTCAGAGTTTGACAAAGAGAACTCGATGGAGTTCTCGCTTATTTCTCTACCTACTTATACATTTTACTACTGTG
>Ga0153991_1000364_pt1 | contig 11750 bp, 16 predicted proteins | sample TSNC075MetaG_FD_104681 | JGI IMG/M metagenome (GOLD analysis project Ga0153991, IMG submission 104681) | Attine ant fungus gardens microbial communities from North Carolina, USA - TSNC075 MetaG | ecosystem: Host-associated > Fungi > Mycelium > Unclassified | place: USA: North Carolina, Jones...
CGAGCGTCTATGAGGCGTATGTAGCGGTGGTCACAGCCGCTACCCTGCTACTCGAGTTGGATACTCAAGTCCACGACTAGGCGTCTAGTGGAACATTTCTGGGAGGGGGCCGAGCTCGTCTCTCGAGCTGGTTATTCCTTCGTTTAAGGTTCAGAATGTCACTTCATTGGCCTAAAAGTTTATACGGCGTAACACCGAGAACCTCTTTTGCCAAGAGGCAGACACTGGCATTTTCCCAATTCAATCCTGGACTGACTTCAAACAACAATTTCGGAGTCAATTCTTTCCGGTCAATACAGAAGCAGACGCCATCAACACTTTGGAGGGGTCTTTGTACTATCAAGGGAACTGGACAGTAGATGATTACTTGGATAGCTTTCTGATCTTAGTCTCAGACGCCGGATACATGGATCCCCAGACCTTGGTAGTCAAATTCCGTTATGAACTCAAATTGAATGTCCAGAGTCAGATTACCACCATGCCTTTCGGACAACCTGCCGACACTGATCCGGAGGCCTGGTACGCAGCAGCCCAGAGGATTGACCAAGCGCAGCTGGCAAATGAAGCATTTCAATCTATGCTCTGGTCAACGACCGTGACCCCTGCATGCTCTGCCTCTACTTGACCAATCCCTTTTTTGGTACTCCGCTCCCCTCCAGCAGCTCCGCCTTCCATCCCACCCAGACCTCCGCCACCTCCACCTGCACCATCTGGAGGAATACTCATGGACGTAGACGTAGTAAAACGTGCTCTTTACCTTCACGAGGTTGCTATTGCTGCGGAGAAGCCAACCATCTTGTGAAGGACTGCCCCCACTATTTGGATGTTTGGAGGTTAACCGCAGAGCAAAGAGAGGAACTGATTGAAGATTTAATGGCCCTAAAGAATGCAGTAGAGGAAAAAGAGGTTTGCTCAGCCCCAGAGGAGGATTTTGCTTAGCGCGGCTGGTGAAAAGTGTGCCTCAGTCACTGCTAGTTAATAGGTTCACTATATTAGACAGCACAACTCCAGAAACCAAAATGGGAAAAGAGGTTACCCAAATAACTCTCCGTCAATACTCTTGACGCTCGCGGAACATTGATCATCCTCCCAATAGAAGTCAGTACCACAGACACCAGTGAGGTGCACTCCGTCAAGGCACTTTTGAACTCCAGAGCTATAGGCAACTTCATAGATCGAGACTTTGTCTGTGCGAAGGGTATTAACACACGGAGCATCTCTCACCCCATACCGGTGTACAACATGGACGGCTCCCCCAACGAGGTAGGCCAGATCTCCGAAGTTGTAGACATAGTTCTCCGTTACAAAACCCACTCCGAAAGGACGCTCCTCGCTGTCTCCAGCCTCAGAAAGCAAAACATGATCCTCGGTTATACCTGGCTCAAGGACCACAACCCAGAGGTCAATTGGCAAACCAGAGAAGTACAAATGAACCGATGCCCTCCTCGATATGAAGGATGTCGTGTGATACAAAAGGAACAAGCGTTGCGGAAGAGGATAGAGACTAGAGCCCTCAATGTCTGCCAGTCCGGACCTCTTCCGGAGCATGTGGAAGACTCGGAAGAGGATAAGATCCCCGTTCGGACTCGAGAAGCTGAATACGAGCAAGGAGACCGACTTTTCATGACCCAAATCCTTCCAGAACCTACTGCAAAAGACCTACGTGCCACCTCTACGACCTCCCAGAAACTTGCAGAAGGAGCCTGTCAATCCACGGAGGCATGGAGAGAACCTTTCATTCTGCCTGACTGCGTCAGAGGATTCGAATCCGTATTTGCCAAGGCAGACTTCGACATCCTCCCAGAGCACAGGCAGTGGGACCATGCTATCGAACTCATTCCGGGTTTGGAGCCTAAGCCATCGAAAGTCTACCCTCTATCTCCAGTAGAACAAAAGGAGTTGGACACCTTTGTAAGGGGACCCCTCACACATGACTCCAGAGCCCATTGCCTCCCAACCTAATTTCATTGTGCAGCCCCTGGTTACTGAAGAATGGAATGCAAGGACCTTTCAGTATATATATTGTAGATTATTCCCTCCAGGAGCCTCATCTAATTCTCTGAGGAATCTCCTGGAGGTGAGTTGTAACATATTTTATAACATAATTTAAACTGAGGAATCTCCTGGAGTGCTCTGCTCTGGTCGCCCTCACACAAGCAGTCAGTATACATTTTCTCATCTTTTTCTTTATTTTTTTCTCTCTAATTCTCTTTCTAGACATCATGTCTCGTCTTTATGCTCTTATGACTTCTTGGAACTGCATCAGCTCTGCATATGACACTCACAGTACCACCTTGGCCACTTATTAGAACCAAGTGTCTGAGTTTGCTGAAGAACTTCTTGTCTCACAGAAGTATTTTTCTCATGATCCTGACTACTGGGTTTCCAGTGGTTTTGTTGATTCTACTGCGTCTTAGAACACTCTTTTCAAAGCTGCTCACTCTGCTTGCGATCCCAAGACTGGTCTCTCATCTCAAGTTGCTGCTGCAAGGCTCTTCAATGCTCATTTCACGTTTGTCCACTCATTCTGCAAGGGCATTGCCCTTTCTGATTTCAGTGGTAACCTTCCTGATCCACTCACATTTGATGAGTGACATGCGTAAGTCCTTCAAGACATGTAGTCTCTTCGCGATTGGCATTCTCATAAAGATAAAGATCGAGCTTGAGTTTTCTATTTTATTTTCTCTTTCTAGATACATCTTTTCTCTATTTTTCTTGTATTTATTATTTTTATTTTTATATATATATATTTGCTATAATAACTTTCTGCTTTATGTAACACATGAGTTTCCTATTTTTGTATCTCATATCATTCTGATCACTTCTAAATATAGCATAATTTCACAAAAAATTCATCCAAGTCTGATTATTCTTTCTCCTTATGTCTCTATTCGGTTTGACTTTTCCTCTCCCCTACTATGGAAAAAAGGTGTCTTCACCATCTCTCTAGATCATTCTTCCTTGTCTCTAGAAGCTTCTTGCTTCCTCTAGTCCATATGTGTCATATTTCCTGGTGATTTCCTTTCTTTCTTTTAACTTAATTGCTGATCTTTCTCTTTTTCTTTCTTAGGTGTCCCTCTGTTAACCTTCCAGCATGTCCTATCGCTTTCCAGGACCTTTCCGTATGTGGGGTCGAGGTCGCGTTTCCCTATATAACTGCTCCTTGTTCTCAAGTTGCTCTATTCCTTCGTCATCTTTCATTCTCATATCTATGGTTTCTTTGGTAACTGGCAAGACTCATAATGCTTTCTTAGAGCTGTCCGATACTGTCTCCAATGTCTTCCATTGTAGTCAATGCTACAGTCATTACGAGACTACTTTAGGGTCCCTCAAAATGGCCATCGACAGTTTAGCTAAACCTGCTGTGAGTATTCTTTTTCCATTTCTATTGCTTGATCTTCTTTTTCTCACTGTATTCCTATTAGTGACTCTATCTAGATCAACTCAATTCTGATCCTGCTGCCATTGGAAAACCCAACTATATCAAAATCTTGGGCAAAACAAAACAGTTTTACAAGACCTTCCACAAGGACCATGACCATTTATTCATTTATCCCCCTATTTATAAGCAGTTACAGACTTTTATAAGTCAATATGAGAAGAGTCTGAAGGTATCTGATGTTCGTTCTAGTATCCCATCTACTCAGCAGGATCCTCCCCCTGGTAATAGTGGCATCTCGAGCACTGATACTGGCAAGTCCAGTACTTCTAAGGTACAGATTTCTTCTTTCTCTCCTCTCTAGATCCAATTACTAATACTTTTCTCTCTTTTTCTCTCTCTTAGCGTTGCAAGGTCAAGGCTCCGCCTCCTTCTGATAGTAAAGCCGATGTTTCAGATAGCGATAATGATGAGGTAACCTTTATCATGCATGCCCTATATAATAACATCGCTAAATGTTTTCTTCGTTAGGCTCTCGTTCATATCTTTCTCTTTTTATCTATATATTATCTCTCACTTTTCTTTTTCAGTCTCCTATGCAAGTTGATGACACTAGTGGTCCTCCTGCTCCTGATACTTTGCCACCCATACCTCCTCCGATTCCTTCAGCTCCAGCTGTGGGGGCTATTCCTATCTCTTATTTTCCAGTAAGTCTTTTCTCTTGATCCTCTCTTCTTTTTTCTGACTCTTATTTACTTCCTTAGTCTGCTTCTGCACCTCCATTCATTGCTGGCTCTAACGGTAGTCTTGCTAAGAAAGGTATGTTTCTTTTTTTTTTCTCTTTTCTTCTTTTTTAACTTGTCTTTTTACAGCTTGCGCTATCTTCTATGCTACCCAGGACTTTTACAAGCAGGGTATTCACACTCAGAACTCCATGCTTTGCTCCTGTTCCCTTTCCGCTATCGAGGTCACCTTTATCTTTACTGTTAGGGAACCACTCAAAGGCGATTACTCCTCAAGCTAGGTAAGAGTCCCAGAAGCTTAGTTGAGATTCAAGTGAAGTACATCTACAACACCTGCTAGTATATATAGCCTACACTAGACGATCTCACACACTATCACATGGGCATGTGGATCAGTAATCTTAATGTCCTAATGTTAGAATAGAAGGCTCGCACCACACGACACAGACAAGGAGAAGACAGGAACTATGGGAATGCGTACACGACTGTCAATGGGCCACTAATAGAACAGACCCTCAATGGTGACTAAGCATCACCCTAGATGTCCCCTTACATTTACCTCATTCAACATCCTTCAGGCTATCTACTCTCTGGAGAATGTGGCTCGCAACTACAAAGATGCCACTGAGGAATAGAACCATCTTTCCTCTCTATATGACTCCCACATTTCTACTTGATCTGCTAGGTAGTTTGCCTCATCATTTATAACTTTATTTGCTTGTCTCATAGTTCTGCTCTATGCTCTCTACTCAATTATATTCTTTGTTATTATTCCCAATTGAGCAGCTTTGTCATTGACTCTTCTGTGTGAACTTCTCTATCTGGCTCTGCAGTAAGTTCCAGTAAGCTCTCCTCCAATGCATCTAGCAAGTCTTTAACTTCTGTGTTGAAGTTCAGTTTTCTTCTAGAGAGATATGGTAGGACTTTAAAGGCTGCTACTTTATTCTGCCACACTGAACCGTCCAGTTCAGCTAAGATATAAGTGCCATCTTGTGATTTTCTCACAACTATCATAGGTCCTAGATACCTTGGTTTCATCTTTCTGTTTGCTGACATTTCTATAGCCAAATTCTTTACCAAAACCAGACTTCCTGGTCCTAGATCAAACTCCTCTATCTTATGTTACAGATCTCTTTCTAATTGTAAAGTCCTTCTAATCTTTTCCTTAGTAACTTTCTCTCTCATTTTTTTTATATATGTCATGCTCAAGTGACATCTCGTGACAAGTTGCCACTACCAACATGCAACCAGTCACTTACCTCAGTGTGACCTTCACTAATTCTAACCCTAGCTAGGTAGTTCAACCAAATTCCCATCACTCTGACTCATCTTCTACATTATAAGTAGCTAGCCAATGTAATCATCCCTTAGCTTCATTATTCACTAAGTCTACTCTCCCCTTCCTTGCTTCCTCCACTTTTCCCTTCTTGAAATAAACTCTTGTCTTTTGTTGAATCTGAGTAGGTGAGCACAGAGGGAGATACAACCCTAAAGGTTGAGGTCACACCTATCCGAACCCAAGAGAGACGACTTAACAGTATAACAAAGCTAACCCACTGTGCTCGTTCTGCGAAACTCTTCCAGGATGACCAACACCCCCATCCCAGATCCCCGTTTAGAATGGCGAGTCTGATGAGATAGACTTTATATAGTTTCCTTCAGAGAGCCCACCACAACCCCAGTTGAGCGCTCTTTCACTACAGCCTATGCCCATAGTCAGAGACGCTTTTCTCAAGAACCCTTAGAAAACAAAGAAAGGGACCCACCAGAAGAAGACACTGTTTTACCAGCCAATCTAGAAGAGGAGAATGCAGAATCACCCTTTATCTTGACCCGAGTCCTCCTGATCTCCATCCAAGATATTGACCTTTAATTATTGCTACTGGTACTCGCTAGACAGGCTAATCCCCCACCAAAAAAAAGACACCGCAATATAAAGGAACCAGACTTTTTTAGTGGTGGTAGTCCTGATGAGTTGCATGCATTTATGTTCTAATGCCAAATCTATTTCTGTGCTTGCGAGGGGGAATTCAGTGAAGATACTGAAAAAGTATTTTTTGCCATCTCCTACCTTAGGGGGGTAGCACTGGACTATTTTGAACTATTCATCAACAAACCAGACCCTTACCAGGGATTTGATTTTCTCAAGAATTAGTCTGCCTTTGTTCAAAAACTCTTGAATGTATTCAGTTTCTACTCTTCAGAAGATGACAATGAGAATGTCATCGTGGCAATTCCTTTTTCTAATAATGGTAAAGCAGTTAGCTATTTCATCCAGTTTGCAAAGTACTAGAACCATATCCACTGGGATGATTGCTCCTTAAGGAAAGTAGTCAAGGATGCACTCCTTAGCTGCATTAGGGATGAACTATGATTCAGTCACAAAGATCTATTTTCCTTCGAGGGCCTGAAGAGGGCCATATTAAAGATTGACAATGATTTCTGGAAATGCCATCAGGAGGACAAAAATAAATTATGAACATCACGTACCTTGTAAGGCTATGTCCTGAGAACTTCAAGGCCAGAACTGGGGCAAGCTTCAAGCTCCTTGGAGGGACCAACAATTCTTGACTGAGTATCGAGGGAGAGGATAAAACCATCAACCTCTCTGACTTTCCCATCACACTTGGAGAACCCTTCTCCCCTACTCAGCAATATCCTGGGTCCTGATGGGCGACTGACCCCAGCCGAACAATAATGTTGCCTGACCAGGGGCCTATGCATGTGCTGCGGCCAGGAAGGGCACTTGGCTCAGGCCTGTCTACATCTATCACAGAGGTCTGTTGCTACCATCGGAGCATGCACTGCATAGCTGGAAATCATTTCCACCAAACCTGAGTTTCCAAAAAAAGAGTCAGCAGTTCTCTCATCTCCCCAGGAGCCAACTGCTTAAGACATACTGGGAAACCAATTCCATATTTGGGTGCAACAACCCTGACCAGTTCCAACTTGTTGTGTGCAACTCTCCATTCTCTACTCGTCCTGGAAAATTTTGAGAGGTTAGTAGATTTAGGTTCCTCCGACTGTTTTCTGGATATGAGTTTCATCACTAAGAATAGGCTCCCTTTTCGAGAGATCAACCCCCTCCCTATTACACTGATAGATAGTACCATTAATGCCCATGTGACTCGCATTGTAACGTTGCCAATAAATTTTACTTGTGGTTATTCCTGTGCACCCAATTTCTATGTGACAAAACTAGAGGGTACCTATCCAGCAGTCCTCGGATACAGCTGGCTAACCTATTGTAACCCAACTATTAATTAGGTGAAAGGCACCATCCTCTTCCAGACACCCAGCCTAGTATCCAAAGCCATCATTAATGAACCCCTTAAAATGTGACTGTTGTCTCCTAGAAACCAGACATCACCAACCTCCAAATCACCTCTTTCGAGTCCCATACTCAGCCCTCCTACCTGTCCAACTAACAGCCATAAGAATCAGAAGCCCATCATATCGTTCATAAATGCATTAGTCTTCTAGTGTACCTGCAGAACAAGAGGATCTAAGATCTTCTAGCTACAATCAAACTTATTGACCATCACATGTCGAGCTACTGAGGTTAGCGGAGAAGTTTCTGACTTAAGCAATGTCCCAAAAGAGTACTGGCAGTTCTCAGACATATTCTACAAACAAAAAGCCAAATCCCTGCCCAGTCACCGATCTTATGATTTATCTATCCAGATTGAGGAAGGATTCTCACCTCCTTTTGGACCGATATACTCATTATTCACTGTGGAGTTACAAACCCTTCGAGAATTTATTGAGGAGAACATAAAGACAGGTATCATAAGACCTTCCAACTCACCTTGTAGATCTCTAGTACTATTTGTCAGGAAAAAAGATGGTTCATTATGCTTGTGCATAGACTATCGAGGCCTAAACCATTTGACCTATAAGGATAGATACCTGATCCCATTAATCACTGACCTACTGGATGCTCCAAAGAAGGCCCGTTATTATACGAAAATTGATCTGAGGAGTGCCTACTACCTTGTCCGTATCGCTAAGGGCGACAAATGGAAAACGGCTTTCAGGACCTGTTATGGGTCCTTCGAATGGCTCATCATGCCCTTCGGTCTCTCGAATGTGCCGTCTGCTTTCCAGAGATTCATGAATGAAATCTTCGCAGAAATGCTGGACATTAGTGTAGTCATTTATCTGGATAATATCCTTGTTTACTCAAACAACTTGGAGAACCACAAAAGACACATGAGGGAGGTACTGAGACAACTTCAGGACAATAGATTATATGTGTCACCTACCAAGTGTGTATTCCATCAATAGAAGGTGGAGTTCCTAGGTTTCATACTTAGCCCAGAAGAAATCCAAATAGACACAAGAAAGGTTCAGACTATTCAGGATTGGCCTACTCCTTGGCAGATAAAGGATGTACAAGCTTTTGTTGGCTTCGCAAACTTCTACAGGCAGTTTATCAAGGGGTACTCAGAGTTAGTCCTTCCACTTACCTGACTCACATGGAAGAACGAGCCTTGGTCTTGGACCACACTTTGTCAGTCATCCTTCAAAACACTAAAACAAGCGTTCACGTCAGCTTCTATCCTTGTGTACTGGGACCCAGACTCACCATTGATAGTGGAGACAGACACCTCAGACCACGCGCTAGCAGCTATCCTCTCAACCTGGCTTGATAGTAACGTCCACCCAATCATGTTTCATTCTCGAGTCTTTAGTTCTATAAAGCTTAACTATGACATCCATGACAAGGAATTATTAGCGATATTTGAGGCCTTTAAAAAATGGCGACATTATCTGAAAGGTACCCCAGTGGAGGTATTCACTGATCATAAGAATCTGGTTTACTTCTACAAATCCAAGACCTTGTCGCGTCGACAGGCAAGGTGGTCTGAATTCCTTTCCCAATTCAATCTCGCCATCAAGTTCAGACCAAGAAGGTTAGGTACAAAATCGGATGCACTAACACACTACTGGGACGTATATGATGGAGATGATTGCTTGAAGTCTGTGAATGTCAGACCTATATTCTCGCAGAAACAACACAGCATTAACCTAGCCCTCTTTCTTCGAGCAGCAACCATGCCAGATACAAGCGCACTATTAACAGACATCAAGTCAGCAGTACTCTCTGACTCTACTCTTTTCAAATGTCTGGAGACAGAAAGGGATACAACCAACCCTTGGTAGTCAGTAAGGGCTAATAGAGTATTACTCCATAACAATCAAATCTTCATACCGGAACTGAACGACCTCCGTTTGCGAATATTGAAGTTGAAGCATGACTACCAATTAGCAGGTCACCTAGGATAGTCAAAAACCTATCAGTTAATTCACCGAGAATACAGCTGGCCTGACATGCAGGAGTTCATCAAGGACTATGTGAAGACTTGCAACGTATGCATGTGTCAAGTACGTGTGGAGCAGGAGTGGAGTGACCTGGAATGGAGTGGAATTACTCTGGAGTGGAAGGGAGTTGACAACAAAAGTGAGGAAACAACCTTGGCCTCAGCTCGTGTGCTGTGCCTCGATCTGCTGTTGCGTGTGTGGTTGTGTATTTCAGGAGGACTGAATTGTTGTCAGAAGTTTCGGAGAGGAGTGGTATAGATTGATAGGAATGAGGATAGGACAAGGAGAAGACGTAAATGACTTTAATCTATGAACTAAGGAACTAGGATGTAACTACTGGAGTACTTATACTAAGTCTGGAATAGGAGGAGTACTAGTAACTAGTCTACATCGTGATCCTATAGGAGTAGACAACAGGAGTTTAGGAGCAAAAAATTAGTAATAATATAAAATAAAAGAATATTATATTATTTAAATGGGTATTTTCCGTCATATGACAGCATGCGTAACAAGTCCAAGCACCATAAACCTTATAGACTACTCAAACAGTTACCCATACCCCCTAGACCTTGGGAGTCCATATCTATGGACTTTATCGAACAACTTTCTGAGTCCCAGGGGTTTACAGAGATACTCGTAGTAGTAGATCGACTTACTATAAGGGGCACACTTGGTGAGGCACCCAGTCACACTGCAGTAAAGTAAAGCAGGCGTCTTAAGAAGAAGCGATGGATAGCCCAGGAGCTTCAATCATTGTTGAGGTAAGGTATTCTACCGTACATCACTAGCTACTTATACTAGACTAGCCTGGTCTGTGTGCTGGTCGCTATGGCCACTGACATCAGGACAATAATAACTACACTACCAGATATAGCTATGTAGTACTGTAATGGAGACCTGAACTAGAGGGAAGGGAACTATAGACTGCGGACTCCGAGGATCCGAGGGAACACTAGATGATATGAACTCTACCAGGTTATCTAAGCGATCTCAGGGTTGTCCCCTTACACTTACCAAACAAGCCATCTTCATTCCAACTCAAAGATCAATCGACACAAATGACCTTGTGGAAATCTTCATGAAGGACATATTTTCTAAACATGGAGTCCTGGCCCACATTACTTTAGATAGAGAGACTGAGTTCATCTCTAGGTTTTTTAAATCATTAGCCTCTGCTCTTAATATGAAGTTGCACTTTACCTCAGGTTACCATCCGGAAGCAGATGGTCAAACAGAGTACACTAACCAGACTCTCAAGCAGTATTTGAGGATTTACTGTAACTACCAACAATCAGACTAGGCACATCTACTCCCCTTAGTAGAATTCACTTACAATAATGCCCCCTCAGCAACAACAGGTATCTCCTCCTTTTTCACAAACAAAGGGTACCACCCTCGTTTGAATATCCAAGTAAACCAAGCACCAACACCTGAGACAGCCCAATACTATATGGCAAATCTGGAAGAGGTACACACAGTATCATGACTTGGCAAAATGGCTAAGTTATTATTTATATTTCTTTTTCTTTCTTTTTCTTTTCTTTTATCTTGGACTTACTACACAGAAGGAAGTGCGAGAAAGTGTTACATCACAGGTGTCACATAAGTTACAGTCACATGACAGGAAGTCACAGCATCACATCACATGATGTCACATGATAGGTCACATGATAGGTGTGGGAAAGAAGTGCACAGACCATGTAGTAGTTGTATAAGTAGTGTAGAAAATCTAATAGGAACTCTATCGAGTTCTCCTTATTAAACACTGATAAAGGAGCAGTTGGCTTAATTCTGGCTTTGGAGTTAGCTAGTCTGACATTAGAACTCAATTCTATATCTAGAGCACTGTCTGCCTTGGACTCTGCTCACTCTTAACTCTCATCTTATCAACTCTCGGTCACTAATCACCATAATCAGTAACCACCTCCATACATAGCCAGACCCTTGGCTTAAGAGGACTTTGCAGTTAGTTAGGGACTGCAGGTGGAAGTGTAGTACCAAGCTTGGGTATTGCCACTGAGACCTAACCTCGCAATCAAGCGGTGTTTAGTAGTATACTTGTCCTTTTTTTAGTATAAACCTCGTGCTGCACTCCATTGTGAGTTGGTACACACAGAGGAGTGACGGTTACCACTAGTGGGCTGTTAAGACTCTAAACCTCACAGTTGAATATACGTTTTAACTTGAAGCTTATATCTAACACTTGATATCTTCACGCTCCTCACTAGAGGATCCGGTTAAGGTTTTCAGTGAAGTTATATCGGAGGAGAGATGTCAACGAGACTTTGAGTAGCACTCTTGAG
>Ga0153991_1000370_pt1 | contig 11569 bp, 9 predicted proteins | sample TSNC075MetaG_FD_104681 | JGI IMG/M metagenome (GOLD analysis project Ga0153991, IMG submission 104681) | Attine ant fungus gardens microbial communities from North Carolina, USA - TSNC075 MetaG | ecosystem: Host-associated > Fungi > Mycelium > Unclassified | place: USA: North Carolina, Jones Lake...
GCTACTGTCGAATGCTCGAAGCACCAATGCGTGCCCATCGTTTTTGTCACTACAACCCTCTCGAAGCTAATGACGCGAAACTGGGCAGTCATGGCAAGCACGACAGACAAATCGTGTTGATGGCATTCTTGAGAGGATAACGACAAATTTTTTCACCTTAATTCTAAGGGTTAGTCCAGATCGATACGAGCCGGTTTATCTGTGGATGCTGATACCAAGGTTATCTCTAATTCCTTATTGAGGATGGTCAGTCGTATGGTGCTTGACGAGAAAATCATGGGTCTTTGCGGCGAAACTAGGATTGCGAACAAATTGGAGACCAAAGGACAATCCTAGTATTGTGTTCCTCTCATGACATTGTGGAGCACTACTCTGAGAAGGTTGTCGACTCTTCACAAGAAAAATCTTCTCGGTGAAGATTGATATCTCACTACTCTCATGCTGAAGACACTCCTCAAGCGTAACAATGTCTTCTGCCCTCAAGCCGTTTGTAAAATCATCGTTCACGATACCTTCCGCGTTCTTCTTTCTCACTGTTGTCGTTGGATTTGACCATTCACAGCCTCACGAAACCTGTGTTGGTTCGAGACTTATGTGGCACTTTCTGCTCTCATACTCAGCGGCATGACTGGTAAAGAGCAACATCGAAAATCTTTCGTTCGCACTCATGGCGACGTTGTTTGCAGCATATTCCTCGCAACATCTCAATAGGAATGTACAGGTTGAGTCTGCGCTGCCCTCGTCTCGGCCCATGTTCTTCTCATTGACCACCGACAAGGAATCTCATTTTGGGCATGACACATACGAGAAAGCGAGGTTGTTAGCGCTGCACAGTATCATAATGATGTAATTGTATCCTTCTCGCAGTCTTCAGCCTGTTGAAAACATGTCGACTGCCACAGGGGTAGTAGAGGTAGAGAGGCCAGATCTTGGAGAGATGTTTCGCACAGAGGCAGTTTTCTTGACTCCTTTGGCATGGAGATCATCTCGGTACATAGCAACACATTTTGGAAATTGTAGTGGAGATGGCTTAGACTTGGATAGGAACTTTGCAGTCACTGCTAGTGCCCAGAACGGACTTGAAGTAGATTCTCACTGGTAAAACTTTGGAGCAGGTTACGCAAAATTGTATGAGAATAGATCAAATCTATGTTCATACTTACTGACCGAAGTCGACATTTGAACCTGTTCATGTGTAATAATTTCTTTCATGCCTCGTTCGATCCTGTCATTCGTTTTTTTCTACCCATGACTGCTGCTCCACAAGACCATGATGCATGAGACACAATATATAGTCTATGAATTGTTGATGGTATGTTGAGGGACCATGATTAGGAGCGCCGCAGCAGCCGCTATGTCCCAAAAAGTTTTCTCGATCATCTGCTTATTCATTTTCCAGTCTTCCCTAGCTACGAGTACTCCACTATGTTGGAGTTTCTACATTCTACAGTAAATATGTGCATACTTACAATCTGGTATTTAGGTAGCTACTCTGTATCCTGGTCTCTGGATCTCAGGTGCGCATTCTATTTCTTCATTATCTCAATATACTCAGTCTTCGTCTCTGGATCTCAGTTCTAGCTGCATAGCATCTTGAGTGACACACTGCGCAATACACATATATTCTCCTACATGGTATGGATTTCCATTCTTGCTTCATTCCCAAATATAACTAATGCATCTATCATGTTGACTCGTGCAGATTTCTTGAGTCATTCCAGGAATTATCTCCCTGTTTTATTGGTATCAATTGTCTCGCTTAATTAATTCATAATAACTCACTAATCATGTAGTGGAAAACAAACAGAAGAAATTGGTTATTATGTCGTCTACATCTAACATCGTCTACTGGGATGAACAATGCCAAATGTTCTATCCATCATCTTTCCTCTTCATGTATTCCTTCGCCCAGGGAGGTAGCTCCTCTACCATCTCGCCAAATATCTGCTTCAGTGTCCCTATTTGACTCTGAATGACGGAACCTGAGGGATTCCATTGTTCTCGAATCTATACTTTCGTCAGAAGGACAATTTGCTTCGAGCAAATTGAGTATCAACCGCGACACCTGGAAAACCCACAAATCAGCACATAAATACAAGAAAGGTTTTAGCTTACAATGAAGGGATAAATGAAGTGTTGAAGGCTAAAGATTATGGTCAGTAAGGGGAAGACTAGCAACAATAACAACATACTAGCCCAGGATATTGATAATAAGATCAGATGAACTTTGGAAATACGCAGCTTCCAGGAATGAGAAGACTTTGAAAAGAATGAATTCTTACCCACTTGTTTTATAGTCAAGGCTTACCCAAGAGACTGAATAGACAGACCATCAGTTAGATCAATAATATCTAGTTTTCGACTCACGGTATGAATAGCAAGGTCCCATCGCGGTAAAACACATATAATAAACGAGTCGAGGTTTTCATGTGAGAAATACGGCTGGGTATTCCATCGCCAAAATCCCTTTGTGTTCTGTATGTCATGGTGAACCTGATAAATATCAAGAGGACTTCAATTACGGTTGCAATTGCCCTGATGATGCTTTTTTGTGTGAGAATCAATGTGCAAGTCAGCAAAGCGAAATATGTTAGAACACATACTCAAAGGCACTAGCAACACTTTTTTCTATATTATCACGATGTGTTGGATTATCCCAGCAGCCATGGAGTGGGAATAGCGCTCCAGAAACTGATGCGAAATATACGCTGACTATCATCACAGACATAGCAGACTGGAAAATACGATCAGTTGGTGGGTTAAGTATCGTACTGTCTTTAAAGCCTACCAGGACCTCAGCTAATGTCGACCATTAGTCATCTATATCAATCAAAAATCACAATGTGCAAAATATACCTGCCGTCAGGAAATATAGAATTAATGTGACTAGAATTCATAAAAAATCGATATAACAGGTCATAATTCTAGCCCTCTCACCAATCAAATTCTTGTTCCAAATTGCTCGAAGGCGTAGGACCAGCAGAATCTTCACTATCAATGCATTCAATGTTGTGAAGAAGCTATTGACATCAGCTACTCTAGTCCTTGAGAATCATGATAAAACTCACTCGACAACTAGGAAATATCCAAATGCACACCTAGCAAAGAGGTAGGTCGGAACAAGTAGCAAATACATCTGATCTATACCACTAATGCATCCTAGTCAGAAGGTATTCAAACTGGATTAAGAATGATGCTTACTGATATCGATGCCCAGACTTTATTATAAGCTGGTGAAGTTGGTATCAGTATGTATTTGATTTATGCAGAAATTTTCTTCATACTATATGAACGTATTCTGAAATTTTCGATCAGCTATCTCACCCAATCAAGTAAGAGACTCGCACTTACATCATGGATGTCCAGTTGATTATCAAGATAGAAAAATAGATGACATGCCGTTTTGACCACTTCCTCCTGAGATCTCATATGTCAGTGGCAATAGTCAGGTATTGAATGGAAAACATGCCTATGGAGATACTGGACCTAGGAGAGAAGAGATGTGTAGAATTATTGTTCACAAATGGAAAAACCCACCTGTTCAGGAATGTGATAGATAAAATCATATAGCATCAGTGTGGCAACAAAGACTTGAGTAGGCTTCAGCCATTGCTTCGAGAACGATAGAATAAGAATCAGCATACCTTGGATGTAACGTTCATTTGACAAGATCTTCAGGTCATAATTGTAATCTTGTGATGTTATTCCGTACTGATCAGCCATTTGAGTGGAATATGCAGGAAGGAGGTATTTTTGTACTCAACTCGATGACCATGGTTCGAATATATATCAACTGGTGTCATTTGACAAATATTCTATCAGGTTGCACGCAGCCCAAAAAATCTGATCAACATCAAACTTCTGATATTGTCAGTCCAATATCATGGAATGAAGCTGTGATGAAACTTGATCCCACTTGGAACTGACGAGCCGTTCCAGCATCTCAACTTTCACGATGGGTGGTGGAAAATTATGACTATTGAAGAAACTCGACTGTGGCTCCCATTATTCGCCAGACTTTGCCATTCAATTGACAGCTGGTAACAAACAGGTTCCGAAAAGTCTCGAGCCGAAAAAAGTGCTATTCCAGATGTCGGTTCCATGTCAATCAGTGGATACTTGGCGGTGTAATGCTCATCACTATTGTCTTCGAGAAGCAAGATGACTGATAAATCACTTCTTTGATTTGTAGCGAAACCTCTACTTCTTTCTTACATCCTGATGACACATCTTGGGGCTTCTTCTTGAAGCATCTGCCTACGTCTTCGATTTGCATAACACAACCACTGCAGCATGAGACACTTTTTCAATGATTCTTCTCGCTCAAACCTCAGTCAAGTTCTGACAAGCCAGAGTTCTGTCCTTTTTTTTATTCAGTTAATATATACAATTTACAGTAAACAAAGATTGTAATACAAGAAAGCATTGTCTCACCTCAGATGTCTTGGGACTGAGTAGACAGCTGAGGGAGAATAGTGAAACTGATCTCTATATAGGTCTGCTTGATGAAGTACATTCTGGAAAGTTCTTTTACCTTTCATCATTTCTCTTCATTCATTTCTGATTGCATTCCAAAATGATGTACTTTAGATATCACCTTCATTTTTTCTTCATTTTATTAAAAATTTCCCCTAGCAACGTATGGAGAGATGTCCAAGATTTGTTCGTTCCATAGTAAATAGCTGTACACTCGTCCCATACATATAGGTAAACCCTAAGGCCAGTCATTTCCATCTGGCCTTAGGTGCGTAAATTCCCTGTACCTCCTCAAACATTTAATCTTTAGTTGTTTCCATCTGGCCTTAGCCTTAGTCCAGTGTTTTTATAGCACTCAAAGACATACCTGTGCATTTATCCTGTTATAACCTCATTCTGGTTAATATATCCTCTGAACTCGGACATCCTGACAGCTGGAAAGCACAGGTACGTCTTTGAAACTAAGGTACTGGACTGAACTAAGACCAGATAGAAACAACTAGGTTGATTAAATGTTCGGGAGGAAATACAGAAGGTATACGCACCTAAGACCAGATAGAAACAACTGGTCTTAGGGCTTACATGGTAAACACCTTATGTACAATACAAGTGTACAACTATTTACCTCAGAATGAACATGTTCTCTGCATACGTTGCTAGGGAAAAATTTAATAGAATGTAGGAAGAATGAAGATGACCTCTATGGCATGTCATTCTGGAACATAATTAGGGAGACAAGAAGAGGAATGACAAAAGGTAAATGAATTTTCTGGAACATACTTCGTCACATCCGGGCTGGAGAATTGTAACAATAAGAAATTAAGAGAAATGTAAATTCGAGGTGTTGTTTCATGGTTGGTGTGGGGGTTTCGGTTGATTTGTGATGTGAATTAGACATATGTTGTGTCATAGAGTGGGGTTGGTTAGTTTCAACCTTGTGTTATGATCTCGAACCCTGTGCTAGGGAATCTAAATATGATAACCAGGTCGAAACTAGAGAGCTATTCTACGACTGTCTACTGTAATCGATAGAGCATGTGTGCAATGTGAGATTGACATGAGGCTTGTATGTATCCAACATCGTTACAGAAACAAGTGCTATTGTGTCCGTTATCAAACGTGTAATGCATGAGGGGGTGGGGTCAGTGGGCACATGGTTTGGGGCTGGGAATTTGAGGTGGGTGTGGAGCATATTTTGGAAAGTAGGTCCTCTCTTTCGGTTCGATCACAAAAACACATTCCTTTCCTTCTACAGCTTCATTAGTTAGACCATGCACTTCTTTTGGCATCGTGTTTAGTTAGTGTAGTAGGTGCATTTACAACGTGTACTGAGGTGTGTAGATACCTTGTACTTCTGCTGCGGTCTGCCATCGCGCTCCGCGTTATAAATTGTTGACTTAAAAAAAAAACAAGTGCTATTCAAGATCTCGGTTCTATGTCAATCAGTGGATACTTGGCGGTGTAATGCTCATCACTATTGTCTCCGAGAAGCAAGGTGATTGATTAATCGCATCTTTGATATGCAGTGAAGCCTCCACTTCTTTTCTTCCATCCTGATGACACCTCCTTGAAGCGTCTGGGGGCGCCTTCGATCCACATAACACAGCCACCACAACATGAGGTGCTTTTTCAGTGATTTTTTCTCACCACTTCTCTGGGCCTCAGACTTCTTCACCGGTGTCAACCACCCCAACCTCGTCTGTCTTTCTCTTTGTTGACCTAACAGATCGGGCTTTGCTCCAAGCCTCACACAAAAGACTACCTCTGCTTTGAGCTTACCACCTGAGGATTTTTCTTTGACTGCGTCCTCGCAAAAGGCAAGAAGTCACTGTCATCCGTCCCATTCTCAGTGCCATTGGCTACCTCCACCAGCATGCTCCTCCCCCCCCTCCCTCCCTTCACCCACTTCACAGACCTGAGAATTTCCTCTATCGCTCCAACAACCCCGACAGTGACATCGCCTGGCATGCAAGTCCCCATCCATTTCCCACTCTTGACCCACCTTTGCTCATCTTTCACAGAGCAAGACTCCTCCATTCTCCTGATGAGCAGCCCACCTCTTTCGCCAGCTCTTGCGGCTACATTTCCCTCGAAGCTATAAGAAACACTGGGCATAGGGAAAGCCATCGACATCTGGTCGACAGGTATGACCGCTTCAGACGCATACACAAACAAAACACAATTACTCTCTATCTGCACAGCCATCATCGCCTACGTTCTCTTCTGTGGCTACCCTTCTATTCCACTGCCCTCGCCCAGCATAATGTCAACCCCAAAATCGACTTCCAGAGTTCGTACTGGAATCCCATTTCTGATTATGCCAAGTCCTTTATCCGACGTCTCGCCGCCCTCGATCCACTCCATCGTCCCACCTTCTAGGAGGCGTTCCCCGGCCCTTGGCTTACCACCACCACCATAACGTCATCTCCACGTCGTCGATCTCTTCCCCACCCTCAGATAAAACTGGAGTCCCAGAGCACAGCGGCACAGTGCCTTGACCAGTTTCAGGGCAGCCAACAGGTTTAGCTACTTTCCTGCTTCTGCCAGTTGCTTGAACACGTAAAGTAGTGGGGGATGCCACGATCTAGATTCGAATCCTCGCGTCGTCACTCAAGCGCCGTCGAAGGAGGAGAAGCATGACCTTGGTCAAGGTGAAACTATGCCTGGTTCTTTTGAACCTAGTCATCAAGAACCATCACTTCCTTGGACAGATGTAGTCAGAAACAACCCAGACGTTTTCCTGATGCTCCTTCATGTTAAGTCGAAAAAGTGCAATTTTTGTTACATCATACTTGCACTTTTCAAAAATTCAATTACAAAAAGATAAATGAGAGCAGTTACTGGTAGGTGACTGGGATATTTAAACAGTGTCGCAATAAAGAATCTCTGGTTGAGAACATGGCATTTTCGCTTATCTGTGGTGTTCTTTTATGGGCATTTGTTGGTTCAGAGCAACAGACAGACCTTTTGTATCAGATTGGCAAAGTCGTAACGACACTATGCCTTTGTGCTATGGACACAACTCGCTACTAGTCTACAATATAAAGTACTGTGTAGCACAATGTATACTTTAGTTCTTGCGTCGCTTCGAGTGCTGAAGTTATCCTTACACCTTGTGTCTGTGCTTTCCGTCTGAGATCCAACCTAGTTTGTCTCCTCTTTTGGTCCTGTAACAGGCACATCTTATCAGAAATCAATCCCTCGTCTGAACTACAAGAATAACCTTATGGCCCTGAAAGCTATGTTTTGTCAGCCACTATTATTGATACAGCACGAGTCATCATTGGTGTAAAGTGCACATGGAATCTGATATTAATGACCAGATGATCAAAATAACAATGCCGAGAATGTGTGAGAAATGGCTTGAATATGGATGCACCTTGACAGATAGGAAACTAGATGTTCTGTTTATTATCTACAGAAGGACGGTGAAGACGGGTGTTGGATATTTTCCTATCCAGAGTTCTACCGAGGCATGGGGATGACGAGACCTGCAATTATTCAAGACTGTCGCCCTCAAATTCTATATCAAGGCCATTCAAAAGTTGTTTATATGATGATGATGAACAAGCTAATAGCATTTTCTCTGTTACCAACTGTTAATCGAATTCATGTGATGAGATGCAGAGCCGGAGGGTAATGTCAGCCGCAGTCGCGGTCCTTCATAAAAGTTGCCACTCATTGTGAGATTTGAGAGAACGGCCCACCATCTCTTCAACCGAGATCAAGGTTCATCACAGCTGTGATGTATCTAATGTATGATAATAAATTAAATTTACTTATATGTCTACTGACCAAAGTCGACATTTGAACCTGTTCATGTTTAGTATTTTTTCTGCGTTTCAGGTTGGTATGCTTATCTCCTTGGCAACTTGCAAATCTGAAAAGGCCTCATGAGTATCTACGAGAGGGAATGAAAGGGGAACTAGCCGCACCTCTCGAATGGAAATAACCATGTATATGCCTCCATTTTCAATGCTAACACATGCCGCTGCTCTGAATCGATAATACATCGGGGATGAACTGAGTCATTGGCATATAATAGGAAGGATTTGATTTTCCTGAAGAGTACCGAGCTTGGTATTTTCAAATGCTTCGAATCAACATTTGAGCTCCCTTGCAACCAGTCATATTGTGGCATGTCACACCTCAGAGTAATTCTGGTTTACAAAGCAGATGGATACCATTGATAAAGCTTCAGAACACAGGGGACAAGCTTCTTACTTGTGTACCACAAGGAGAAAGCAAAGCAGAGACACAAGGTCTACTCCCCTTTGACAATGGTGGTGACCAAGCACAGGAAAGAAAGAAGCCCAACAGTACAGATATGCAAAAAGACTATGTTCTCAATCAGAAATTCTTCATTTCGACCCTATTTTTATATCCCAGTCGCCCTTAATTGAAATTTTCAAAGGGTGATATGACAATAACTACATTTTTTCTACTTTACACGAAGAAGCGTCGGAAAATCATGTTGAATTCCAACTACATCTGTCCAAGCAAGGGACAGCTCTCAATAAACAGGTTCAAAAGAACCAGGCATGGAGTGTCGCCCTGACCAGGGTCATCCTCCTCCTTCTCCTTCGATGGTCATTAATTGGAAATGCATGGATTTGGATCTAGATCGTTCCATCCGCCACTACTTTGCGTGTTCAACAAACTCACAGCAACAGACAAGTAGCTAAGCCTGGTGGCGGCCCCGGTCAGGCGTTGTGCCACTTTGCTCTAGGACTCGAGTTCTGTCTGAGGATGGGGAAGAGATCGATGTGAGATGGCACGTCATTGGTGGTAGTGGTGGTGGTGTTGGGCCAATGCTCATGTAAAACCCCTTGGTGGTGGAACGAAGCAGATCAAGGGCGGTGAGACACCGGATAAAGGATTTGGCTTCATTGAAAATGGAGTTCCAGTACGGACTTTAAAATTTGATTTGAAGTCAGCGTTTTGCTGGGTGAAGGTGGTAGCGTTATCAGCACGAGAAGGGGAATAGCCACAGAGGAGAATGTAGATGATGATGGCTGTGCAGAGAGTGAACAATGAGCTTGTGTTTCGTTTGTGTAAGTGATCATTCCGTGGCCTGTGTGGGTAACTTAGAATTTGCAAGGGAGGTAAGTTGCTCGTCGGGAGAATGAAGAAATTTTGCTCTATGAAAAGATGAGCAAAAGGGGTCAAGGGTGGGAAATAGATGGGGACTTGCATGCCAAATTCAACGATGACAACGTCACTGTTGGGATCATTGGAGCGGCAGAGGATGTTGTCAGGCCTGTAAAGCAGGTGGAGGGGGGGTGTGAGTGAGGAAAGTGCACTTGAGGACGATCCTGTAGGGGGGAGGTAGTCGACGACATCGAGGACGGAGCGGATGATGATGTCATGCTCAGTTAACTTGCCCTAGAACGCGGTTGAAGAGCTCTCCGCCGGTGGCGAGCCCATAGGAACAACAGTATTTTGTGCGAGACCTAAAACTTGACCTGGGGATGAGGGGTGAGGTGGGAGACAAGGTTGGAGCGGTCGAGACCAGTGTCTGACCAGATGCTCGTTTCGTTTCCCTTTAAGCACAACTTAGTGTTGACAAGGAAAAGAACCATCACTTTCCTATCAAAGTAGAAACAGGACAGTGCTCTGCGTGCTGAAAGATTGATTGAGGCCTAAGGTGCAGAGAAATGATTCACAGAACTTATGCTGCAGTGGCTGTGTTATGCAAATCGAAGACGTACGCAGCCTCAAGAACGTTTCATCAGGATGTTATTAAAGCAGTGGAGGCTTCACTGCATATCAAAGGTGGGATTTATCAGTCATCTTGCTTCTCGAAGACAATAGTGACAACATTACGCAGCCAAATACCCACTGAGTGATATAGAACCCATATCCCAAGTAGCACTTTCTGCAGCTCGAGACTTTGTAAAACCCGTTTGTTACCAACTGTCAATTGAATGGCAAAGCCTGGAGAATGATGCGATACACAGCCGAGCTCCTTCAGTTATCATATTTTTCCATCACCCATCGTGAAAGTTGAGATGCTGGAATGGCTCATCAGTCTCCACTAAGATCGAGTTTCATCGAAGCTACGATCTATTATTATTGGACTGCGGATATCAGATGTTTGAAATTTTTTTGTCTGCGCGTAGTCGGATAGAATATTTGTCTAATGATGCCAGTTGATATATAATTGAACCATGGTCATCGAGTTTCATTCAAAATACCTCCCTCCTGCTATTCCACTCAAATGGCTGATCAGTACGGATTAACACCGCAAGATTACATCTATGACCTGAAGAGGCTGTCATATAGACATTACAGCCAAGGTATGCTGTTCTTTATTGTATTGTTCCTGAAGCAACAGCTGAAGCCTACTCAAGTCATTATCGCTACCCTGATGCTATATGATGTCATCTATCACATTCCTAAACAAGTGAGTCTTTCCATTGTAAAAGATTATTCCACATACCTCTTCTTTCCTAGGTTCAGTACCTCCACAAGCATGTTTTCCATTTGATGGCCAGATATTGCCACTGACACATGAAATCTCAGGAGGAAGTGGTCAAAATTGCATGGGATCTATTTTTCTGTTCTGATATGTAACTGGACATCCATGATGTAAGTGCAACTCTCTTTACTTGAATGAATGAGACAACTAATCCAAATTTTCAGAATGAGTTCATATAGTACGAAGAAATTTTCTGACATAAAACAAGTGCATGTTGATAACAACTTCACCAGCTGACAATAAATCCTGGGCATCGAAATCAGTAAGATGTTCCTCTTAATTTAGTCTTGATATCTTCATTGACTAGGATGTCTTAGTGGTATAGGCCAACTGGATTTGCTGCTCGCCCTGACCTACCCCTTTTCTAGGTGTACATTTGGTTTTACACTAGGTACTGAGTGAGTTTCATCATGACTTTGAAGGACTAGAGTAGCTGATGTCAATAGATTCTTCAAAACATTGAATTCATTGGTAGTGAAGACTCTGCTGGTCCTGCGCCTTCGAGCAATCTGGAACAAGGATTTAATTGGTGAGAGGGCTAGAAGCATGTGCTAGTGGACTTGTTTCATTGACTTTTGTGAATTCTAGTTACACTAATTCTATATTTCATGA
>Ga0153991_1000378_pt1 | contig 11441 bp, 12 predicted proteins | sample TSNC075MetaG_FD_104681 | JGI IMG/M metagenome (GOLD analysis project Ga0153991, IMG submission 104681) | Attine ant fungus gardens microbial communities from North Carolina, USA - TSNC075 MetaG | ecosystem: Host-associated > Fungi > Mycelium > Unclassified | place: USA: North Carolina, Jones...
ATGTTCTTGTTAAGGTCTTGCCCTTCCCTAACTATCTTTATTATACATTATTTATAATGTGATGTCAATCGGTTTTTACATTATTTTCGGTGTTTTCTTCGACATATTTTATAATGTTCCCGGGCTGCATGTCCAGTAGTTTGCATAGCTCGTTCAGGGCCTTCGCGCCTATTGGCTTTCCCTTCCTGATATATTGGATAGCATTTTCACCTAACAATTTTTCGTTTCGCAGTCGGGTAGTTGTGTATCCGGCTTCTTTTAGGGACTCCAGCACGTCAATTTTATACTTAAGCATATCCTTCAGCCTCCTTTTCCTTATTATATCCTGCGCCACAAATAAAGTCAATTAAAACATTAAAAATAATGCAAATAGGTGTTGGTATTACATTAAATATAACGTGTAGTCATGCTTTACGGCACACCCATGCAACTATGCTCCTTGAGAAAGGCGCAAACATCAAAGCAGTGCAGCAGCGCCTGGGACATAAAAACATTGACATTACATTGCAGATATACACCCACGTCACCAATCAAATGGAGGATGCCGCTGTTAAAATCTTAGAATTAATTCCCTGAAAATGGAAAGCCTCTTGTCCGCGAGTAAAATTTCCGTGGACAAGAGGTGGACAAAACCGTATTTTTCTTCTATTTCCTTGATTACATTAGAAGCAGTAAAACCCCAAAAAGCCTAGAGTTTATCAGCATTTGCCGCTTCTTCAATCGCCACCGCGACTGCCACGGTCGCCCCGACCATCGGATTGTTGCCCACGTCTATTAAAGCCCTAAAAATTTTTACCTATTTTCACTTACTAATACTTGCCGCTACTCCCAATCCCTTGATATAAAAGGGTTTACCAGAGCATACACGATTGTATCTGACACTTATTTTTACTCATCGTTTCGTGTTATTATTTATAGAAACTTATCTTTGGGTGTCACCAGGGTGTCAGGTTCTTCGTTTCTAACCCTTTAGATGAGGGGGTAAAGCCGTCCTCTTGTTAATTGTTACCATCGGATTGTAATTGCTTTATTACCGTCATCAAGTATGGATTGCATAATATTATACTATATTTGAGTCATTTTGTAAATCAAAAATCATTGTAAAAATATTTCCCAAAAATGAAAAAGTAACTTCTACCCTCCCTTTAGGGGGGGGCGGACACTTTGTTGGACTTAAGCGACCAACCCAAGACTCCTTCCATAGTTTAGCGGACCCATTCCGCCAAGTGACATTTTGATGCGTTTTCATTGTACCAGTGTATGTATTGATTAACTTCTTTAATGAAGTATTCAATCGTTGTGTCTTCCCAACTGCGGCAATAAAACATCTCATTTTTTAGCCGCCCGAAGAATCCTTCCCAAGCGGAGTTATCTGGAGAACATCCCTTTTTAGACATAGAACGGATAAGTCCGGCGCTTTCTGTATGCTCAATCCATCCTGGCCAGCGATAGTGACAGCCGCGATCACTGTTATGCCGAATTCGGCATAACACGGACAGAGGCAAGGAGTTTGGCGATCCTGTCAGCCTTGAGACCGGCATCTATGGAATCGAGCGGGCCAGTCTTTACTACTGTGATCCTATGCGCAGTTCACAGAAAGCCTGTATTGAAAATGTTCACACGATGCTTAGGATGATTCTTCCGAAAGGAACTGTTTTCTCGAACCTCTCAAATTAGACATCCGAAGGACAAGTGAACCACATAAATTTATTTTTTTCGCTAACGCCGCCACAATATAGGCGCTAAGCGACATGTTAACCCTGCTGACCGTCTCCTCAGATTTTAGTAATATTTACCAATTGTGGGATACCGGCATTGGAATATAGCTGCAGGGCAGTTGATGAGAGCAAGGTAATATTATTTAAACTGATTTTTCAGCAGGAAGAATGTAAATGGAAGATCATTTGGTAGGGGTTTTAAATCAACGCAGTAAAGGCCTGAAGCATATGACTGTGGCCAGCTTATAGAAACAGAAGAATTAATTATGGGGACTTCGTAAAGGATGGTACAAGAGGTTGCGATCCCGGCGATATCGGATAATCGCCTTTTTCTTTCTCAGGCTTGACGGAAATGCAGACACTGCCCGCTTACTCCAATTTTTATTAGCAGGCTTTTTATGGAGAAATTCCCTATTTTAGGCAAGGGAATTTCCCCATAAAAAGCGGGACATAGTGATTCCTCCTAAAAATACCATTATCCTTTATCTATATAATTCACCCAAATATATTAAAGCGGAAATTCTACGAAAAGGGGGTACACTCGTTATAAGAACTGAGAATCCGTACAGCTCAAATTTAAAAGTGCGTCCACGATTAGGCAAGCATGGTTTAGGTTTGAAAAATGTCTATAGGGTAGTAAATAAATACAATGGGAATATAGATATCCATTTCGAAGACGAAGTGTTTTATGTGACGATAATCATTCCATAATCCGCAGAGATATAACGTTTGCTCTAATAATGGACCATTCGTCCCAAAAATGGGCCGTTCGTCCCAAAACTATTGACTTGTTTTGGGGAAATTGTTATGATTTTAATAACATATGGAAACGGAGACTGTTCCCCTAACCCGTATCTATGTTAGGCAGCATTGCTGTTTTGACGGGAAGCGGAAAGCATGTGCTGCCGCTGTACTATCCAATTGAAAAACCGATTCCCAATTTCACCAACACCTTTCATGTGAATCTGCGGATAGAGGGCGGTTCCGAACAGATACAAACCGGCGGCTGTATTGCTTCCATCAGCGGGCAAAGGATGGCGGCAGCGGTCGGATGGGATGGAAAAATTGAGCTATTTGATTGTTAATGATTTTTCTGAAACGTCCTCAGAAAATCCTACACTCAATAATGTTGAGAGTATAACAGAATTGCCGGTGTTTGTAAATGAAGATCTTTGGTCGGATTATTACAGGGATTTAGATGATTTAGCCGATCTGATTTATTTCAATTCCTCCGCTATTGAAGAAACTTACGATTACAATATTTATGGCGATGTAAGCAATACATGGAATGTTTGTTACCAATATGATAGTGAAAAAAGCCTTGTTAACCAGTTATTAGACTACTCTTTTCATAGAATATTTAATACGGTTTATTTTGAGGACAGTTCAAATATTAGCTGGGCGAAGGTTTTGACACCACCATCTGAGGCTGGTATATTAGGTCAGAATAAAACCTGGAAAGTGAATTAATTTATTAAAGAATCAGACAAGGTTGTTTGACATAATTTTAAAATTTATATTCTTTGATTTTTGAGCTCAAAATCTTATGAATAAATGTCACTTTAAAACCATTATTCGAAAGGAGATACAATGAATAAGCTAAAAAAAAGTGTCTTTACCACAGCGATAGTCTTTTTGCTAAGTCTTAGCATGGCTACCACTGTATTTGCAAGCAGAGAATCTGAATTTGCTGAGTGGAAAAGATTCCCTGTTCAAAAATCAACTAGTCATAGTAGTTCTTATACAAAAGCCTTGCAACTTCTTTTGCATGATGCGGGAACTACTGAGTCACGCCGCTATATTAGTTTATCCGGAGGCATCGATGGTAGTTTTGGACCGGGGACCGTTAGAGCAGTGAAAGCGTATCAATCTGCAAACGGATTATCTGTAGACGGAAGTTGTGGACCTAATACTTGGTTTAGACTTTATTCAGAGTTGAATTATGATTCAAGATATTATACATATGTATCAAATAGTGGATATTATTACACATATCAAACTTATAATCTTGATAGACCTTATGTAATACGGCGAGGCGCTGCTTCGGGATCTTGGTTATATAGATCAAGTGGAAGTGTTGGCGCACTCAATCCCAACGCAGGATCATATACCACTTTTAGACAATAAACGATAAAATACAATCAGGCAATGGCAGCTTCTATTTGCCATTGCCTAATTGTATTTTACAACATAGAAAAGAGGTTCAATAACGAATCACAATGTAGTAAGGTTATTTATATATAAGTAGAAAGTATGATTTTCTTCTTTGCGAAAAGTAGTATGGAGTTAGCAAGGCAACTGTTTCTAATATCGTAAAAGCTTATGTGCAGCATGGTTTGGATCATACGATCACTTACCATAGAAATCCAAATTCCAACGCAAAGCGAAAGGTTGATGGACGCTCCGAGGCTCATATCTTTGAGCTGGCATGCTCTACCCCTCCAGACGGCTTTTCACGATGGACGCTAAGACTTCTCTCCGATCGTGCGAGAATTGTACTGGATACACTAATTAGTAAATCGACCATTCAAGAGGTTTAAAAAAAACACAACTTAAACCTCACCCAAATGAATACTGGTGTATTCCGTCAAAAGAAAATGCCGTTTTGTGGCTTGTATGGAGGATGTTCTGGATCTTTATGAAATGCCTTACAATCCGGATCTTCCTGTTATCTGTATGGACGAAAAGCCTTACCAACTACTAGACTCCGAGTATATCCGCAAAGGAACTAGCAGCATATTTGTCTTCACAGAAGTTTTAGCTGGCTGATACCATGTAAGCGCTAGAGAACACCGCACCGCAATTGACTGGCCCGAAGAGATCTGCTATTTACTGAGTGAAATTAATTTCACTCTATCCTAAGATTGAATAATTAGAATCAATTACCATGGTTATTAACCGAACAGCACACTAACAGTGAGGTAGCATAATAGCGCAGGCTTTAATAGTTCACAAATCTAGCTTAAAAGATACAATGATTTATGTAGGCATTTAAAATTATTAAATGACAACGAGGAGGAGGTAGTTGCACATGAGAAAATATAAATACTTAATTCCGATGGTACTAACAATAGGCATTGCAGCGTGTCAAGCAAATCCGGACAGAGAAGTGGTTGTTGGAAAAAACAAAGAAGATTTCCAGAATGCGATAGTACAGACAGACGGCGAGCCAAAATCGTCTTCCGTTGTGCACTATCAGGATTCTTATTTGGGATCGGATGGTAAAGTAAGCTTTGAAATTGAAGCGGATGTGGATTACTTTAGCGGTCAGACGCCCTTGCTTCGGGTGAAGCCGCATGAGATTACACCAGAAGAGGTGCAAAGGTGGGCGGAGGTTCTTTTTGAAGGCGCTGCGCCATATGATCCCGTAATTGAATTATCAAAGGCTCAAATATCTCAAAAAATATTGGAGATACGTGCTATATTGGCGGATGAAAGTGGATTATGGGAAAACGCTGGTTCGCAGGAGGAATTGGATGCCCAGAAACAATACTGGGAAGAAGAATTAGCGTATTACGAATCCATTTATTCATCTGCTCCGGAGCAGGCGGTGAAAAAGTCTCCTGATTGGTCCTTTCACCCCTTCTCTTATTATAATCCGGATATTCATAACGGCGATACCTCTGAAGAAGATAATACTATAGCTAATTGGGCTGAGTTAAACGTTTGTGCGGATTTAGAAGGAGAGATGGTAAAACTTATGGCAGCTAACAATTTTGCAGAAGACTTTACTGTAAGTTCGCTATTTTTTGATTCACCGGAAACTCTTTATGAAAAAGAGAGTTTATCACAGACACAAGAGGAAGCAGTTATCACGGCTAATCAAGTGCTGGAAAAGGCAGGGAGGAGGATTGGGCTTTATACAGTGCGAAGGAAATATCAGGCTCCGGGGGGTCTGCTTATTACGCTTTTAAATATGTAAGAACCTATCAGGATGCGAATATGATACCGCTGCCGCAACCGTCATGCATTAGTAGTAAAGATACCTATTCTCCCAATTGTTATTTTGAGAGTCTTGAGATAAAAGTAAGTGGTGGGAAGGTCCGAAGAGTAGATTGGATGCAGCCGATGGATATTGTAAAGGTAGAAAACAGCAATATCAAAATACTAACCCTGGATGAAGTGATGGACCGCTGCAGAGATTTGATGCAGTCCCAATATACCAGTAATAGTACTCGGTTCACATGGGAAAGTGAAAAGGCCTATAATGAAGGAAAATATTTAATCCAAATCAATGAGATTACCTGTGGACTGGCGCATGTCAAAGTGCCGGACACGGAGTACGAATTCTATATGGTGCCGGCAATATTTATCTATGGCATCATTAATAACAACACGGCAGAAGCCGGCGGTCTTTATAATATGAAGTCCCCACTACTCGTCATAAACGCAGTCGATGGGAGCAATATCGATACTTTTGAAGGGTATTAAATGAAAAAAAATCTGGTAACAAACATACAAAGATTATTCGGTTCCGCAGGGTTTTGGGGGACAAGCCTGGCCGTCTGCCTTTTCCTATTTGTTTCACAAACAGATACAATTGTGGATATCTTCCGGAAAGGAGAACTGAAGCCGTACGGATACCCTCTTGCGTTTATCATTAACGGTCTTTCCGGCGATACGCTGCTGTTCCTGACGCCGATCCTATGCGCTCTGCCTTATACGGCCAGCTTTGTAGAAGACATGAAATCCGGAATCATCAAGTCCCTGTTACCACGCACCACCAAGGGGGGTTACCTTTGGAGCAGGGTTCTTGTCTGTGCGCTGTCCGGCGGTCTGGTGCTGGTGTTGGGGATCGTACTGTCTGCAGGGGTATCCTTTCTGGTCTTCGCGCCGATGGAGATGGCGGCGGCGGAAGGGGACAGCATCCGGCTCCTGGCCGGAGAGCTGCTGGTGAAAATCCTGCTGTTCTTTGTCTCAGGAGCCCTCTGGTCCGTCTTTGGAATGCTGATGGCAACCTTGACAGGAAGCTGGTATGTGGCCTATACGGCTCCCTTTATTTGTTATTATATTTTAATCATCCTTTATGAGAGGTACTTTCCTTCTCTTACTATGATTTACCCAAAAGCATGGTTAGTTCCCGGAAGCGGATGGTTTCTGGGGAATTTTGGCGTTGTATTATGGGTTTCGGAACTGACAGTGATCGCCATGCTTTTATTTGTCATTTCTGCGGGGAGGAGATTGGAGCATGTTTAAAAAAGCAAGGCAGATTTTTTCGGTAGCTTCCTATAACTTTCATCAGTGGAGGAAGAACCCAAGAATTATCATTACGTTCCTGTTAGCTCTTATCCTCTGCTTTCTTCTTACCGATAAAGCAGCAGGGTTCGCGAAAGAGCATGGTACCAGTATGCAGATAGTGGAATCCTTCATCTGGACCTTTGGCGACAGTAATTCCATCCTGCTCTCTTCCCTGCTTTTGCTGCTGCTATTTGCGGATATGCCGTTCTTGTCGGCAGGGACCCCTTTTTACCTGATGCGAATTAACCGTAGAATCTGGATTTTAGGGCAGGCACTCTATATTTTCCTGGCGACCGGCATTTATCTGCTGTTTACCCTGGTTTCGACCAGTCTGCTATGCATGACCAATTCCTTTTCGGGTAATATGTGGAGTAAAACGGCCGCAATCTTAGGTTATTCCGGTGAGGGACAAGCCATCGCCCTGCCGGCCTTAGTGAAAACGTTGGAAATGAGTAAACCGTTTCCCTGTATGGCGACCATATTTCTATTGATGCTTCTTTACACCTTAGTTATGGTTTTCTTAATGCTCTTTTTTAATCTCTGGAAGGGGCAGATTGCAGGCGTGATCAGCGTGTTCGCTTTCAGCGTACTTGGATTTCTTTTAAATCCTGAAAATTTACAAAGCCTGTTTCATTTGCCGGATGAGCTGGCATACAAGGCCAGGGTGTGGGTTGGCTGGCTTTCGCCCCTGAATCAGGCTACGTATCATATGCACAACTTCGGCTATGACAGGCTTCCCCGTCTTTGGCAGACTTACGCCATATTTGGCGGCCTGATGTTGGTATTGGTTGCGTTATCCCTAGGGGCGATTCGCCGGTATAATTTTCATTTCCGCGGAACGGAAGGATAGGAGAAGGTATGAGTGCAGTGATTCAGTTAGAAAATCTTTCCAAGTCTTTTGGAGAGGATATGGTCTTGAAGCATGTCAGCCGGGATTTTGAGGAAGGTAAGATCCATGGCATTGTGGGAAATAACGGCAGTGGCAAAACCGTTATGATGAAATGCGTCTGCGGCTTCCTCCAGCCCTCGCAGGGGCGCGTGTTTGTGAATTATAAGCAGGTCGGAAAAGAGGTGGATTTTCCCGAAAATATGGGGATTATCATTGAGACGCCGGGTTTTCTCCCCAATCTAAGCGGCCTGAAAAATCTGGAATTATTAGCATCCCTCCAGCGCAGGATTCACAAGGAAATCATCCGGCAGACGATCCGGAGGGTTGGTCTGGATCCGGATATGAAGAAACCGGTCGGCAAGTATTCCCTGGGAATGCGTCAGCGTCTGGGAATCGCGCAGGCGATTATGGAGGATCCTTCCCTCCTGGTGCTCGATGAGCCCTTCAATGGATTGGATAAAAATGGAACCGGTCAGATGCGTACCCTGATTAAGGATTTACGGGAGCAGGGGAAGACGATTCTCCTCGCCAGCCATAACCAGATCGATATTGATGAGCTTTGTGATACGGTGTGTGAAATGGATGCCGGTGTGATGACGATGATACGGTAGGAGGCGCAAATGAAAATAGAACTGGAAGAAATTGTGCAATGGTTCCCTCCGGACCGGCTGATATTAGACGGCGTGAACCTTGTGCTTAAAGAGGGCGAACAGATCAGCATTCTGGGGGAGCCGGGAAGTGGGAAGAGCCTGCTGGTCGGAATCCTTGGCGGGACTCTGCGGGCTTGTGAGGGCAGGATCCGGATCGATGGGGAAGAATGGCAGGATAAAAAGAAGGACAGATGGGAACGCCTGCGCAGAGAAAAATACGGAATTCTTCTGCGGGAGCCGGGATTTATGAAGAATCTCAACATGATTGATAATGTGGCGCTTCCGCTGCTGCTGGCGGGGGGAAATGGCTTGACGAGCCGTAAGAAGGCCAGAAAACAGCTGCAGGAGTTGGGAGTGGAAAACGCGGCTTACCGCAAACCCGGCCAGTTATCCTTATATGAAAGCAGCGTCATGGGTCTGGCAAGAGCCGTTCTTCACCAGCCGGAAATCCTTCTGGCAGACAGCTTCACGGAGCATCTGACAAGGGAAGAGGAAGCGAAGGTATGGAAGCGGCTCCGGAGCCTGCCGGGCGGCGAAAAAATGAGCCTGATCCAGGTCACGGGCCGCAGGGACAGCAGCCAATATACAGAAAGAAGATACTTCCTTCGTAAGGGAAGGATTTATGAGGATGAAAGCATATGAAATGAATGATGACTCTTTTGCTGGCCACGGTCATGCTGATCGGAACTCCGGCCAATAGCTATGCGGCGAACGCGGCATCCACAGAGGACGAGCCGTCTACCGAAGCCGAGGTTATGCCCATTACCTTTTCAATTGATGATACGCATCGTTATGAAGCGATGGAAAGAAGTTATCAGGACGGATATCTTCCGGCCGTCCAGAATGGAACCGCGGTCATTATTCTCCCCATCAAAGCGGAGGGCGAAGTAGCCGGCAATACCGTGACCGTGACACCGGAGCTAGGCAGTCCCGAAGGTTCGCCCTTTATTTTCCGAAACTATCAGAAAACCGTCCTGGAATCCCAGCAGACACCGGCGGATGGTGGGGAAGCCCGGAATATTTACTACATCCGCATGGATCTGCAGCTGGCAGAGGGACGTATGAACGGCGTCTATCCGGTTTCTCTCACAATCACAGCCAGGGATTCCAACGGCTTGGCAAGCAGTCAGCTTTTCACCATGTATGTGACCATTACCGATGGCAAGAGCCTGGTTGAGGAAGTGGATGCAGAACCCGTCACGCAGGCAGCAGAGAAGCCCGAGTCCCAGCCAATCCTCCTGGTGTCAAGCTATTCCGTGAATCCGGGAACGGTGCAGGCGGGAGAGGAATTTGAAATCCATGCCTTTATCCAGAATACGAATACAAAGCAGTCGGTTCAAAACATGACGATAACAGCGGAAGCAAGCTCGGATTCCCTGGTTCTTTTAGAAGACAGCAATATCATCTATTGGGATAAGGTCGGAAAAGGCAGCACAAAAGAATTGGTACTCCGTTACCGGGCCGAAGAGGCCGCCGAAGAGGGGAACTACCACATCGTGTTATCCATGGCTTATGACAATGAAGACGCAGTGACGCTGTCTTCCTCCGGCGATCTGCTCGTGAGTCTCGTCCAGCCAATGCGGGTGCAGGGGGAGATTCCCATCATTGCCTCCTCCGTTAATGCCGGAGATACCATCTCCCTGAACTTCCAGGCCATCAATCTGGGACGCAGCAAAGCCTATAATGTGCGTTTCGAACTGGATGCCCCGGGACTGATCCCGGCAGGCAGCGCTTTTATTGGGAATTTAGAGGGGGGAACCGCAGGCGCGGCGGAAATCAAGGTATTCATCGGAACCAAAAATATGAACCGTGATTTGGCCGAAGGGGAAGAGCTTTACGGGGAGTCATCGGGTAAGATGACGCTGATCTATGAGGATGAAAGCGGGAATGAGTATACGGAAGAATTTTATTTCAGTACCTTCCTTAATGAATTAGTGGTGGGGACAGCGGAAAGCACAGCGAGTGATACGGAAGAAAGCAGCGGCCAGTGGTGGATTTCGATTGCGGCCGGCGCGGTCCTGCTGGCCGGTCTCAGCGCCTTTTTAATCTGGAAGAAACGGTCGGTCCATGAGGAAGACTAGGAGATCAGAGATGAGAATGAGGGAGAGCGTCCGCCTGGCCTGGAAAACGATGCCGGGTATCGGGAAACTGTGGCCGGTCCTTGGCATTTTCGCCGGGGTGGTAATTTTAACAATAGGCGGAAAAATATACTTCGAAATTCGTGAGGAGAAGCAGCAGCCTTGTGAGATCAACGCGAGTGCCTCCGCGGGGATCTCTTCGGAACGATTGAAGGAGGTCAATGCCCTGGAAGGCGTGCTGGCCAGCAGCCGGATCTGGTCTGGGGAGGGGAAGCTCTTGTTCGGAGATTACCAGGCATCTGTGACATTCGTAGGAGTGGAAGCTTCCTATCCGGAAGGAGAATGGCTATCCGGAGAGATCTATCCGGAATCGACGGCCATGCCTTATCTGGTTTTGAATGAAGCCGCGGTAAAAGCCTTTACGAATGAAAAAAAGCAGAATCTCCAGGAAGCCGGTGAAGTGGACTGGGATTCACAATCGCTGATACTGGAAGGTGAGAGCAAAACCGTCTTACGTATCTGCGGTACTCTGAAGGATGAAAAGGAGGAAGCGATCGTCTACCTAAGTCAGGAGCAGATGAAGGAAATATTGCTGCGGTTCGGAGAAGAATCTGCTGCGGCAGATACCCTCTGGATCCGCCTGGTGGATGCAGGGGTTAAGGAAAGCGTCATCCGCCGGCTGGAAGCCCTGGGATTGGCTGTCCTTGACAATGAGAGCAGCCGGGAAAGTGACTGGGATCTGCGGACGGAACGCCAGAACTTCTTCCTCGGCGTAGGAATTTTTGTAATTGTATGGTCTGGTGTCGTCATGTTTTTTCAAGAGCGAAGCCGGAGGCAGGAAATGGCTGGGGTATACAGCGTGCTTTTC
>Ga0153991_1000379_pt1 | contig 11408 bp, 9 predicted proteins | sample TSNC075MetaG_FD_104681 | JGI IMG/M metagenome (GOLD analysis project Ga0153991, IMG submission 104681) | Attine ant fungus gardens microbial communities from North Carolina, USA - TSNC075 MetaG | ecosystem: Host-associated > Fungi > Mycelium > Unclassified | place: USA: North Carolina, Jones Lake...
ACATGGACTTCATTAATTACCCATAGATAGTCATCTGTCCTTTTCTTAGAACAAAGGACAGCCTCCATATGGTTAGGTTATCACTATTTTAAGTACAAAGGCACTACCATATATAGAACAATAAGTAGTAGCATGTGATGATTTGTCCTAGTGCACAGACTATCACAATTCTGTATATAAGGACTCATAGTCTGAGGATTAGACCTCAGACTTAACAACATCTTTTCTGCTTGTCTAAACTTTGCTTTTTTGAGCTTTTTGAATATCAATTCAACCAATCACAAATCAGTAAGTGGCCATTTGTGATACTGAGGAGGTTAGAAGAAAATAACCTATACATCAAGCCAGAGAAATGTGTGTAGAAAGCAAGGAAGATTGGATTCCTAGGGATAATTATAGGGCCCAACAGGAGAAGGTAGATGGGGTACTTAGTTGGCCAGAACCAAAGAATATGAAAGATGTCAGAAAGTTTTTGGGCCTTGCAAATTATTACAGAAAGTTTATTAAAAATTTTGCTCAAGTAGCTAGGCCAATAAATGTGCTGATGAGGAAGGATGTAAAGTGGCAGTGGAAGTAGGAGCAACAAAAGGCATTTGACGAACTAAAAAAGATCTTCACAACAAGACCAGTATTAGCAGCCCCAGACTTAGACAAAGAATTTAGGGTGGAAGCAGATGCTTCAAACTATGCTACTGGAGGAGTGTTATCAATAAAATGCTCTGACGAATTGTGGAGACTAGTTGCTTCCATTTCAAAATCTCTAAGTGATATAGAATAGAACTATGAGATACATAATAAGGAGATATTAGCTATAGTCAGATGTTTGGAGACATGGAGACACTTCCTGGAAGAAACAACAATTAAATTTAAGATATGAACAAATCACAAGAATCTCGAGTACTTCATGAAAGCACAGAAATTAAACCATAGACAAGCAAGATAGGCCTTATACCTATCTAGGTTTGACTTTACGCTAAAGCATGTTCTAGAAAGTAGAATAGGGAAAGTAGATAGTCTCAGTAGAAGACTAGACTAGGAAGTAGAAGTAGAAAGAGACAACGAAAACCAGATGTTGATAAAGCCTGAGTGGCTAGAAGCAAGGAGAATGGAAATAGTAGAAATCATTATAGAAGGAGTGGATCTACTAAAGAAGGTCAGATAGTCCAAAGTAAAGAACAATGAAGTAGTAAAAGCAGTAGAAGAAATGAAGTGGGTAAGAGTGAAAATGCTAAGGAATAAAGAGTGAAGAGAAGTCAATGGCATAATGTACAAAGAAGAAAAAGTATATGTACCCAGAGATGATGAGCTTAGAATGGAAATTGTTAGGCTATATTATGATATGCCTGTAAGAGAATATGGGGGACAGTAGAAAACAATAGAGCTGGTCACTTGAAACTTCTGGTGGCTAGGAGTTACTAAGGAGGTGAAAAGATATGTGGAGGGATGCGACACCTGCCAATGCAACAAAAACCACACAGAACAGCCAGCAGGAAAATTAATGCCAAATTCAATTCCAGAAAAACCTTGGACACATATATTGGCAGGTTTTATTACCAAACTGTCCTTAGCACAGGGATATGATTCGATCTTAGTAGTAGTTGACAGACTAACAAAAATAGTCCACTTTATTCTGACTATAGAAAAGATGATGGCAGAAGAATTAGCTAGGCTGTTTAGAGACAATGTGTGGAAACTACATGGTTTACCTGAAAGTATCATATTAGATAGGGAACTACAGTTTGTAGCAGGGTTAATGCAAGAGCTGAATAGGATGCTGGAGATCGAAAGTAAAATGTTGATGGCATTCCATTCTCAGACAGATGGACAAATGGAGAGGGTCAACCAAGAGCTAGAACAGTACTTAAGAATGTTTATTGACCATAGGCAAGAACAGTGGCCAGACTAGTTAGAAACAGCAGAGTTTGCATACAACAATAAAGTGCACTCAAGTACTAAAATGTCACCTTTCAAGGCAAATTATAAACAAGATTCTAGGATGGGGTTTGAAATAAGAAAGAAGGGGAAATATGAGGGAGCAGAGAAATTTGTCGCAAAAATAAAGGAAATCCAGAAGGAAGCAAAAGTAGTACTAAGGAAAGCACAGGGGAAAATGAAAAAGTATGCAGATAAGAAGAGAGTGGAAGTCAATAAGTATAAAGTAGGAAACTTAGTGATGCTGAGTACTAAGGATCTGAAATATCAAATGGTCAGGAGAAGGACAGAGAAATTGACGGAGAGATATGTAGGACCTTACAAAATCAAGAAAATTGTATCGTCAAACACAGTAGAACTAGAACTACCTAACACAGTAAAAATACACCTAGTAGTCAATGTTAGTAGGATACAAAAATATGTAGGGCAGGTAAAAGGACAGAGGAAGGAACAACCAACTCCAGTCATAATTGAAGGAGAGGAGGAATAGGAGATAGAGAAAATCCTAAATAAGCAGTGAATAAGAGGGAAGGATAAATACTTAGTGAGGTGGAAAGGTTTTACAGCAGAATTTGACACCTGGGAAGGAAGAGAGAATTTAGAAAACACAAAAGAAGCAGTTGAAGAATTTGAGAAAGAATATCAGAGGGACATGGAAGAAGTAAATTGGCAAGAAAGAAAGAAAGGAACATTTAGAAGAGAAGAATTGCCAGGAATGTTCACGACAAGAAAACTATTTGGATGGTCAAACAAACGGTATGACCAGGAATACTGGGGAAGGCTAGAAAGAAACTAGAAAAAATAGAAGAGAGAAAGAAAAACATTAGAGAAAGATGAAGATGAAATGGGCAACATAGTAGACCCCTACTATAAACTGTAAATCCTCAGGACAGGAAACCTTGAAAGGAGGGTAGTGTTATGACTTGGCAAAATGGCTAAGTCAATATTTATATTTCTTTTCTTTTCCTTTTCTTTTCTTTTAGATTATTACTAAGGTAGAGCATGGGAAACATCACATAACAGTCACAGAGTCACAAAAATGTGTGACAGAGGTCACATCATGGTCACATCACACAGGAGAGTCACAAGTCATGGTCACTGCATGTGACAAAGAAGTCAGCTGATGGACATGAGGACTGTGAGAGACAAGATATATAGCTATGATAGTAATTGTATATATAGTGTAGTAAATCTAACAGGGACTCTATTGAGTTCTCTTTGTTAAATGCTGAACAAAGAGCAGTTGGCTTAATTCCAGCACAGAGTTTGGCTCTCTGACACTGTCTAAGTCTGTCACTGGTATACTACTAGTTTTAGAGGTCAAATGTCCTATCTCTATCAAGGTATATCCTATACAAAGTAGATCTAGAACATTCTCATCCAATAACTCTGTTGTAAGACTTTAGCCAAGACAACTTAAATCCACTCTAAGTCCAAGTTGACAAGGAGAACTCAATAGAGTTCCCATTTGATTTTCTATACTATATATACAACTACTATTGTGGCTATGCACTTGTCCTTATATTACCTGTCATGTGTTGTGACTGTGACATAACATTTTATGACATTGGTCACCTTTGTAACAGTGATGTGACTCCTTTCCCATACTTCACCTTTATAGTTTTTTTAAAAAAATTATCAATTTATTACATAGAGCATATAAGCAGACTGTGGCAAGTACAAAGTACCTACTTAAATAAGAGAGATATGAAAAGAGAGAGAAAAAGAAAACAAATACAGAAAAGAGTAGAAAAGGGCATATGAGAAATGAGGTAACAAAGGCTGTGCCTTTACTCTAAGAAGTTGTATCACAATGGGACCTTAACTATTATCAAAGCTAAATGCACCAGGGTTATCTGTGAGAAAGTAGACAAAGCTGTTAATAATGATATTACATGGCTACATAGAGGGGTTGTGCATATCGCATTCTATGATAATGTGTTCATAGGTTTGGATCTCAGCTTTATTACATAGGCAGCTAGTGGAGAGGTGAGGAAAGAATCTCTATCTGTATTCTCTAATAGGGGCATGTCTAGTAGTCATATGGGTGAAACAAGTATATAGTAAATTAGTGAATCTTATGACAAGGAGCCATGAGCTATCTTTGGCATATATGGGTTTGATAACTCTTTGCTTTTCGTTTTCAAAGTTAAGAAAGTAATGTCCTTTCTTGAGGCTGTTAGTAAATGACGTTTGCCATTTGTAGAGGATGTTATTATATTCTTTCTTTTTGCTGAATAAGTGCAAATCCTTGCTAGGGAATATAGGGACCTATGCATTTGCTTTGACTTGATCATTAACAAGTTTATGTCTGGGCCATTCAGCTTTACTAGGGCAGTACCAGAAGTGAATTTTATTCCTGCCATCTTTGCTAAGGAAGGATTTGATTGCAAAGACTAATAGAATGAACATGTTCTAGAGGGGATTGACTTTGGACTCTAGGATTTTTCTTGCTACAATAATGGAGTCAGTGATAACAGTAATATCATGGATATTATCTATCACAAATGGTCACTTACTATTTGTGATGGGTGCTTTGATACTTTAAAGAGTTCAAAAATGCGAAGTTAGACAAGTAACAAAAGATGTTGTTAAGTCTGAGGTCTAATCCTTAGACTATAAGTCCTTAAATATAGAAAAGTGATGGTCTATGCACTAGGATAGATCATCACATGCTACTACTTATTGTTCTACATATGGTAGTGCCTTTTTACTTAAAATAGTGATAACCTAACCATATGGAGGCTGTCCTTTGTTCTAAGAAAAGGACAAATGACTATCTATGGATAATTAATGAAGTTCATGTGCAAACATTGAGGCCTTCATATCTCCACTAATATTAATTGCCTTGAGATTTCCCAGGCTCATTCTGAGTGTTATGAAGAAGGCTTCTGCTGAGCCTAGAACCAAAGCATTGATCATGGTAGTTTCTGAGATATTAGTAATTTAATAAACAGTAACATAGTAGTTACCAGTTGATCTGCTTAATATCTTGGCCAATATTGATTGCCTTGAGACATGACTAGCATTTATTAAAAGGTCTTTTTGAGGGCTTTCTATAGTTATTAGGACCATGAGAATTGTTGAAGAATTGATGGAGATATAGCTGAATGAAGTTTGTGACATTGTCTATTTCCATAGTAGGAGTGAGTCCAGTATGAATAGCCATAAGTTCGGTCTTGAGGGGTGTGACATTTACAGAGTTGACTTATAGTTCTTTTATGACCACATTATTGGACCAAATGTGAGTAGTTGCTATAGCAACATGAGATTTTTTAATACATCTGTTTATGATAATAACTGCACTATTATGGTTTATTTGAAATAACCTGAAGGTGAGGTTAAGGCTTTGAAGATGTTAGTAAAGGACCTTATCAAAAGAAGAAGAAGAAAAATGAAAACTAATTCTACTAGAGAAATGATCAACTATCCTTGAACTAGGGAAAAAGAGAGAGTGAAGGGGATTGAAGCAGTTTCTAACCCTGTTGAGGTGCTCATTATGTCATGACTTGGCAAAATGGCTAAGTCATTATTTATATTTCTTTTCTTTTCTTTTTATTTTTCTTTTATCTTGGACTTACTACACAGAAGGGAGTGCAGGAAAGTATCATGTCACAAGTGTCACATAGTCACAATCACATAATAGGAGGTCACAGCATCACATCACATCACATCATGTCACATGATAGGTCACATGATAGGCATGGGAAAGTAGTGCACAGACTATGTAGTAGTTGTATAAGTAGTATAGAAAATCTAACAGGAACTCTATCAAGTTCTCTTTGTCAAACACTGATAAAGAGTAGTTGGCTTAATTCCAGCTTGGAGTTGGCTCTCTGACACATTAATATCCTTGATGGGGCTTTTAAGGTTGGCTTGCTGTTTTATGGTAAGGTTGGAAGTGGTGGCTCTATGAGAGGTTTAATTCTTAGCATGTTGAGAATTGAGTAGAGAGTTGATGGCATATGACAGAGGGATAGAGGCATAATATAGGTGATGTCTGCCATTTAGTTTGTGAAGGTATAAAGTGATGGGGATAAGGCCTGTAATAGCTTTAATGCCTTTAGATAGAGAAGTTCGAAAAGCATCTGTTATTCAAAGGGCTGCTCTTTGCTGTATCTTCTTTAGTTCATTGGTGTTTTTTACAATAGGGGCACCTTTGAAGAACTATAGCTGAAACCCATAGAGGGCTATGAGTAGGATGCAGATTCTGTACAGGAGCTACTTTTGGATAGGAAGAAGGCCTCTTAAGAAGTTCTCTAGTATTTTTATAGTACTAAGAGTAGAAAGGCATTTGGTGGTATAAAAGTGTGTTTGGTAGTTGAAATTGAGTCTGTAATCAAAGTAGAAACCTAAATATTACCAAATAGGTTTAGGGGAGATGACAGGGTCCCCTATGAATGATAAGTCAATAGAGGAGTTGAGGGGTGTCAAGCTCTCATAAAGTAGAAGAGTTTGGTTTTGCTGTGCTCTATGATGAGGCTAGCATTGAGAAGAATTTTGGACATAATGTTGTAGCTACAAAGAAGAAAAGAGGAAGATAATGAATAACTTTTCTCTTGAGAAATTAAAAGACCATCATTAACAAAAGAAAGAATATTAGTTGGAATATTTTCTTTTAGATTTTTTATTCTTTTTTTGAATGTTTTAATGATAGGAGCAAGGTAGATAGCAGAGAGAATAGGAGAGAGAGCTGAGCCTTGGCCAACTCTGACATTAGTGTTAAAGGGAGAAGAGAAGAAGTTATTCCAGGAGTAAGTAGTAGAACAGCCTAAGTAGTAGCTATTGAAAAAACCCTTAATGTTAGTGTTAAGACCAGCTTTTTTAAGGCAAATGAATAGGAAGGAATGATTCAGAGAAGAGAAAAACTGTGTGATATCAAATGCGATAATGCTAGTATAGCATTGCTTGAGCCACCCTGCTCGAATGAGATGCATGAGATAGACATCAGCATCAATGGTGGACCGTTGTCTAATGTCTCCGAGCTGATTGGGATCCAAGAAGCTGTTAGCTGTCATTTGAAACTAAAGCCTATTGCTGATGGCTTTCTTAATGAGTTTGTCTATAGTATTGAGTAGGACAATAAGGCAGAAGAATTTGGTGGTGTTATACAAGTCCTTATTAGGCTTGGGTATAATAATTGTTATCACTAAGTCTTGACGACTCAAGGACCACTCTAGGTGAGTGTTTAGGAAGAACTCGATAGAGTTCCTCATTAGATTTGACTACCTACTTATACTACTTTTACAAGTGGCTGTACACTACTAGTCCACGATCACATATCCTTCTAGAATATTCTACAATCACATGACCCTGTCACATGATCTGATTACTTAAGTTCCCATGCTATTTATATCTTATCTGCATTGTATGACTTGATGTTTGCAATCAAGTGTTTGAATGTGTGGGAAACTTGTTCCTTCTTAGGGCTCTCATAACAATAATGGTGCTTGTAGATTTGAAGTGAGAAGGCCAGTACTCTAACTTAAAGCAAGTATCAGTAATGTTCCTTATTTTTCCAAGTAGAGGTCATTAGAGAACAGGAGTTTTAGATGTTTCCAGGAAATGTGGTCTGGTCCAGGAGATGACAAAGATGAGCACTTAGCTATAGCATCCCTAAATTCTTGCTTAGAGAAGATAGGCCATTTGATAGTATTTTTTTGGGGAATCTTGTTAAGAAAGCAGATGTTAACTAGTCTGTTTTCAGCAGAGTTGTAGGAGTTATGAAGAGCATGCTATAGATCTATTAGGGTATTACAGGGGCAATTTTTGTATGAGATGGTTTCTATGACTAGCATGAATTTTTTTCAGATTCAGTTTATAAGATTCTAGGGTCTTTTATTCAAGGATACAATTTCATGTATTTTGTCATCATAGAACTTTTTCTTAGCATTTCTTACAATCACCTTAAATGCCTTCCAGTGTTGAAAATTGCCTGATAAATAATACCTATTAAGACTAATAGAGCAATCTTGATTCCACCATTCTTTTGAGTATTTTGTAATGTGTTTTAGTTTAGAGTGCTTGTTTCATGCATTTTCAAACACATAGACTAGTTGTTGGACTAAGTTTTATAGGTCTTTCTTGGTTTTGATATCTGATGAGTTCAAGTTGGATACTTCCTTGGTTAGTAATATTACAAAGTCTTTTTCCTTTTCGTTGTCTTTGCTAATTGACCTAATACTATGGTCAATATCAGTGTCTGCTATACCTACTTCAATAACAAGAGAAATGTGATCTGATGGTTTGTAGATATCAGGGTGGAGCACATGTTGGCCAAACCCTCTGTTGTTGGGGGGTAAGAAGATGAGGTCTATGATAGAGTTAGAATCACAAGAATTGTCTATGAACTTAGTAGGACCAGGGTTTAGGGGTAGGGAAAGTCCTAGACCTAGACTATTAGCAATGGTAATAAGGTTTTTAGTATGGATAGAGTGATAGTAGAAGTTTGGGTCCTAGTTGCTATCTCGTATGTTGAAGTCACCTGTCATGATTATTATATTGTCTAGGTTGATAATATTTTGGCTCAAGAAGCATAAAGCAGTTTGATCGCTGTCAAAATAGACATTGATAATGAAATTCATGTCATGGTTATTATGGAATGCCAAGATATTAATATCCTAGTAATTGATAATGTCAAGACATAGGGCAAATCTCATCTTTAGGAGTTGTTTGTTGATATATGTAGCAACTCTTGCATAGTTTTCTTGCAATGTATCTTAACAAATAAAAAGCATCTAGTTAGAGTAGTGGGAAGTACCATGGAGGGGGTTACCTAAGAAATTAGTATAACTAGGAATACATCAGATGAGGAATCTAAGGGATTCCTGGATGAATATAATATTAGTCATATTTTTATTGTTTTCTAGGATAATATTGGTTAGGATTTTGTTCTTTCTAACGTTCTGAGAGAAAATTATAAGTTTTTGTCTAATCATGCTTTCTTGCCACCTATGGCTAGGCAAATTGAATTGGCCCTAGCTTCCTGGGCTTTTTTGGTGTGCCATTCTTGATTGAAGTGATTCCTCCAGAAAGAACATTTGTAGTCATCTACCATGTGTTTGCCTTTGTAGTTTATGCATTTGAAAACATGGGAGCATGGAGTGCCTTGTACTGTTTCAGGTCTTGGTAAGTTAAGCTTGGGGTTGGCCTTGCAGCACTATGCTATGTCCCTATGATGCTTGAGTTTGTGAGGTCTATTACACTTCTGGCATCTAGATCTGTGAGCTTTACAGGAGAAAGTCAAATGACCCCATTTCTAGCAGTTGTAACATTAGGAAATGCCAGGTTTATGTTCATGGCCCTAATGGTGACAATAAATCTATCAAAATTAAAGAAATAATTAATTAGTAGTTTGGCTTTGGAACTACTTTGGGAATTCCAAATGTCAAACTAGACAATGGCCATATTGAACTTGGGGGATACTTTGATAATTCTTGGTTTGGCTGCCAGAGAGATTGATTCAAAGAGTTCTAAGTGTCTAAAACAGTTTACGATATCCTCACTAATGAGTTTTTCCCTGCTCGGCTAAACATATAGTATACTATCACAAAAGGTTACTTATTTATTTGTGATTAGTGCTTTAGAACTTGAATAGTTCAAAAATGAGAAGTTTAGACAGTGACAAAAGAAGTTGTTAAGTATGAGGTCTAATTCTCAGACTATGAGTCCTTATATACAGAATTGTAATGGTCTGTGTACTAGGACAGATCATTATATGCTACTATCTATTGTTCTACATATGGTAGTGTAAGAAAGCTAAACTCCAAGCCAGAATTAAGCTAACTGCTCTTTGTTCAGCGATTGACAAAGAGAACTTGATAGAGTTCCTATTAGATTTTCTACACTACTTATACAACTACTACATGGTCTGTGCACTACTTTCCCATGTCTATCATATGACCCATCATGTGACATCATGTGATGTGACTGTAACACTTGTGATGTGACACTTTCCCACACTCTCTTCTGTATAGTAAGTCCAAGATAAAAGAAAAAGAAAAGAAAAAGGAATATAAATAATGACTTAGCTATTTTGCCAAGTCATGACAGGTAGTGTCTTTGTGCTAGAAATAGTGATAACTTAACCATATGGAGGCTGTCCTTTGTTCTAAGAAAAGGACAAATGACTATTTATAAGTAATTAATAAAGTCTATGTGCAAACATTAAGGCCTTTATATCTTCACTAATATTAATTATCTTGAGGTTGTTCTAGGCTCATTCTGAGCATTATAAAGAAGGCTTCTGCTGAGCCTAGAACCAAAGCATCAATCATGGCAGTTTTTGAGATATTAATGATTTAATAAACAGTAATATAGTGGTTACTAGTTAATCTGCTTAATATCTTGACCAATATTGATTGCCTCAAAATGTGACTAGTATTGATTAAAAGTTCTTTTTGAGGGCTTTCTGTAGTCTTTGAGACTGTGAGAATTATCAAAGAGTTGATAGAGATATAGCCATATGAAGTTTGTGACAGTATACCAGTGATTTTTAGATATAACTTGGATTGAGATAGGCAAAGAACTAGGATTTTGTCATTTTTTGCACCCTCAATTGACTTGAGGTAGCATTCCATAACAGTAAGATCACTCAGGTTTGGAATATTGTTTGTGTTAATAAAAATACTACCAGGACAAGGGCAGATAAATTCAGCTCTCAATGTTAACTTAATGTTTCTCAATAAACTATTGACCTAAAAGACATGATTATTAGCTTCTTCCATGATGACATTAGCTAGGTTAATGGAAACTAGAACTAAGACTTGTTTTTGGAATAGACCCTTGGTAATTGACTGAATCTTTTTATTTTTAGGGCCTGGATTGGGGAATACAGCATTGTGGATTTTGATAATTTTCTTGTTTGGGAGTACAGAGAAGACTTTCTTAATATTTACCAATGAATTGGCAGCTTGAGCATAGGTCAGGGACTAGGCTGTTTTGCCATGAATTTTTGATTTCTCCATTTGATTTCTGGTGAGATAGTGTAGCAACTTAGCCTGAGATGACTTAATCGCCCTCCAAGTCTGAGTTAACAAGAAGAACTTGATAGAGTTCCCATTATTTCCTATATACTACTTATATAACTACTATATGGTCTGTGCACTACTTTCCCACACTCATCATATAACATTATTGTCACAAACTTCATTTGGTCATATCTCTACCAATTCTTCGACGATTCCCATGGTCTTAAGACCAGCTTAAAGCCCTTAAGAAGACCTTTCGATTGATACCAGTCACGTCTCGAGGCAATCAATAATGGCCGAGATATTAAGCAGATCAACTGGTAACCACCATGTTACTGTTTATTAAATCACTAATATCTCGGAAACTGCTGTGATTAATGCTTTGGTTCTAGGCTCAGCAGAAGCCTTCTTCATAACGCTCAGAATGAGCTTAGAACAACCTCAAGGCAATTAATATTAGTGGAGATATGAAGGCCTCAATGTTTGCACATGGACTTCATTAATTAC
>Ga0153991_1000383_pt1 | contig 11340 bp, 10 predicted proteins | sample TSNC075MetaG_FD_104681 | JGI IMG/M metagenome (GOLD analysis project Ga0153991, IMG submission 104681) | Attine ant fungus gardens microbial communities from North Carolina, USA - TSNC075 MetaG | ecosystem: Host-associated > Fungi > Mycelium > Unclassified | place: USA: North Carolina, Jones...
CCGAACAGGATCTCTGCTGTGCCGTACCGGAGGGTTCGGCTATCCCGGTGTTCCTCACGGACGATGTATGGGAGTTCTCCGGCACGATGGCTGGTGAAGACAGTTGGCCGAGCAATTTCCATGCTGCATCGGCGCGAGAATGCGCCCGTTTTAATGGTTTCTACCTGTTCCAGAGCTGTCAGTAGACTTCGCGTTTCTTTAAAAAAGGGTTGCGCTGCGTTGCTAAACCCTTCTTGCCGTATTATGCCGAACGCCGGAGTCCGAATTGTCCCTGGAGGCAGTTCAATACTCCGGCTTTTATTTATTTGCAGTCCCTCCGAGGTTTTTCCTACGGGTACAGCATGTGATGTTCAAATAGCTGCCTTTACGGTGCTACCCCTTGGTGCGGTGGTTTTGATTTGTCCTATAAGGTTTCTCTGCGGCCCGACGATTTCCGGTTCTCCATCGCTCCAATGCTGGATTGGACCGATAAATATTGCCGGGCCTTTCATCGGCTGCTGACGCGAAGGGCCAGGCTCTACACCGAGATGGTGACGACCGGGGCTATTCTTTACGGGCCACGCGAACGTCTGCTGGAGTTTTCTGCCGGTGAACATCCGATAGCCGTTCAACTTGGCGGCTCAAACCCGGCTGACCTAGCCGCCGCGGCGAAGATTTGTGTCGATTATGGCTACGACGAAATCAACCTCAATGTCGGCTGTCCCTCTGATCGCGTGCAGAATGGCAGTTTTGGCGCATGCCTGATGCTGGAACCCGTTTTGGTGGCGGACTGCGTCGCGGCGATGAAGGCTGCTGTGCCTGTACCCGTGACAGTCAAATGCCGCATCGGCGTGGATGAGCAGGAGCCCGAACAGGCTCTCTTCGAACTGACGAAAGAAGTGGTATCAGCCGGCACTGACGGATTGATCGTTCATGCTCGCAAAGCCTGGCTCAAAGGATTGTCGCCAAAGGAAAATCGCGATGTTCCGCCGCTGGATTATCCACTGGTTCACAGATTGAAGCTGAGCCATCCCGGTCTTCCCATTGCCATCAATGGCGGCTTTGTTTCATGGGACACGATTACGGATCAATGGAAACATGTCGATGGCGTGATGGTCGGGCGGGCGGCTTACCAGAATCCGGAAATGCTGTTGCAGGTTGATGAAAGGGGCTTTGGTGAAAAGCCGCCATCCCGGGACGGTTTCGATGCCGTCAACGCCTTTGAACCTTTCATAGCTGCGAGACTTGCAGACGGCGTTCGGCTCAGCCAGATGACACGGCATATGCTTGGCCTGTTCGCCGGTTTGCCCGGCGCTCGCTCATATCGTCGTCATCTGGCGACCGAGGCGGTGAAGCCGGGCGCTGATCTGGAAACATTGCGTGAGGCGGTCAGTCTCATTCAGCGTGGTCATTCAGGGGACAATAGCGCCCATTCAAATGTAAGTAGTATCCAAGACATCGGCAATTGAGTTAGAGCGAGAGTCAGATGCGTTCCATCCCGCCTTTCGGGGACGCTTCGTTCTTGAGAGGCAGTCATGCTTGGTATTCCCCTTTCTGATTTTCTTTTCCTGGGTGCCGCTTTGCTCGCTGCCGGGGCCGTGACCGGCGTTCTGGCGGGTGTTTTCGGTGTCGGAGGCGGCACGGTCATTGTGCCTGTGCTTTATGAGCTCTTCCGCATTCTGGAAGTGCCAGAAGCCGTGCGGATGCCGCTATGCGTCGGAACTTCGCTGGCGGTCATCATTCCGACTTCCATCCGCTCATTCAATACGCACTATTCCAAAGGTGCGGTGGAAATGAACTTCCTGCGTCAATGGGCAATTCCCGTTGTCATCGGAGTGGTGATAGGTAGTTTTATTGCCCGTTATGCACCGGCTGTCGTTTTCAAGGTTGTTTTTGTACTTGTGGCAGGTTTTTCTTCTGTAAGGCTCATGCTGGGCCTCGATTTCAAGAGCAAGGAAGAAAAGTCACCCTCGCGATCGGCGATGATCGTCAGCGGTGGGATGATCGGGGCGTTTTCAAGCCTGATGGGTGTGGGTGGTGGTCTACTCTCCAACCTTTGCATGACTTATTTTCACAAGCCGATCCATCAGGCCATAGCAACCTCCTCCGGGGTCGGGGTTCTGGTCTCCATTCCCGGTGCGATTGGTTTCATGGCTGCTGGTTGGTCTCGCGCTGCCGAATATCCCGATGTCGCGGTGCTGCAGTTTCCGATTGCGATAGGGTATGTTTCGCTGCTTGGTCTCGCGCTGTTTATCCCGACCAGTATTGTTACCGCACCTTTCGGGGCCAGACTTGCTCATAAGCTTTCAAAACGCACCTTGCAGTTCTCGTTCGGATTGTTCCTGTTTCTGATTTCGGTACGTTATGTGATCAGCATAGTGTATTGATATTCAGTTGCTGTCGCCGTTCCGCAAAATCAGGCGATTGCCTCTGACTTCATAGGAAGAAAGACGGTCGAGAAAAGTCAGGCCGAGAAGATTCTCTGTCAGGGCGCCTTCCTTTGCGATATGCGCGCGGACGTTCTTTTCTGTAATAGGTCCGATAGAAAGCGACGCGATGGTGAATGGGGCTGCCAGTGCGCGACCATTCGCGGTATAAACCGTCTGGGAAAACTCCAGATTTTCTTCGGGGATACCGAGCGCCTTTGCTGTTTCGTGCGTTAGAACCACAGAGGTCGCTCCAGTGTCAAACATGAAACGGGTATCATGACCATCAACGTTACCAAGCAGCGTGAAAGTTCCTGAACCTTGTCGGGAAACGACTGCTTCGCCTGCGGTGTTTTCTGTAACATGGCCGGGGCGAATAACGCCGATATAACGGTCAAGATAGAAAGTCATATCGTCACGTTTTATATAAAGAACAACTGGAATTAGCGCGATCAGGATCGAAACGCCGGCACTGGCCCGCCACGGTTGGGATTGGACGATTTTTCCGAAAACCCGCCCGGTCAGTGCCGAGATCAGCGCTCCAAAAGAAAGCAGGCCAGCTATTGCTAATGGAGACAACCCGGCAATCAGGCCGCGCAGATCAGAAACAGCGATGACCGCCAGAGCGGCGAATGCAATGGATATGCTTGCAAAGCCCCACATTTAAGCAAGCCCTCCTGGTTTCGTGGCAGTTTCCTGATGGGTTTGTCGCCGCTGAGATAGTAAGGCCATGATCATACGGCGTTCAGATTCATCCATCGTCGACCAGCGGCGAATTTCATCTATTGTCCGCAAGCACCCGTTGCAAAGCCCGGTTTGCGGGTCAAAGGCGCAAACGGAAATGCAGGGTGTGGAAATGAGTTGCCGAGATTGCATCATGATGCCCCCAGAACTGCCAAGAAAATAGCAATCTCCCCAATCTGCTGCGATGCGCCGGCAACGTCTCCGGTCTGCCCCCCGATCATGCGTCGAGAAAAGCAGGCTATCGCTATACTGACAGATAGAGGGGCAAGCAGCATCATAAAGATGGCAAGCCACGGTAATCCGACAGTTATTCCTGCAATGCCAGCCAATACCCAGGACAATCCAAGCCCCGATCCGTAATTGAGCCAACTGGTTCGGCCCATGGTTTGGGACAGGCCGTCGCTGCGCGCAGAGGGGAGGGCGATGAGGACATAAAGAGCCGATATGCGTGATAGAAAAGCGGCTATGATGACCAGTCCGGCTGCAGCGCAAAGTGGGAGCCGGTCTGTTATGCCGGACAAGCTGGAAACACGCAGGATGAATGCAAGGGCAAGAGCTGATCCGCCGAACGAGCCGATCAGACTGTCACGCATGATTGCAAGGCGGCGTTCAACGGTTGCGCCTCCGCCAAATCCGTCGGCCGTATCGGCGAGACCGTCTTCATGAAAGGCGCCTGTTGCAAATGTCAGTGCGGCGATGGCTAATGCCGCGGCGACCAGAGATCCGAGATTCAGCGATATTGCGAGGACGAGCGTCAGACCACCCAGAGCTCCGATAATCATGCCGGCGAATGGCAAGGCAATGGGCATGAAATGGAAATCAGGAGCTGCAAAAGGGTCTCGCTCGAAGCCCAATGGCGGAATGGGCAGTCGCGAGTAAAACCGCAGACAATGAACGATTGTCTGGAAGAGATGAAGCACTCTGCTCATGGCCCCCTTATTTCGGCTCTCAGGTGTCACATCGTGTTTCAAACTGTCTTTCCCGAATCTGGTCAGGTAGCTATAGCATGGCTTGAAATTTTAGACTGTCATAGGGTGGATTGCATTCGAATAAAAATGCAATGTCACTGTCATTGCCACAATTCATTGCCGATATGTGGCCCCAGCAGAGGAACTTCTCATGGCCGATAAACCCGCACAGCAGCCTTTTGACGATATTCGCCGCATTGTTGATGCTTTGCCGGGGCCGGACGAGAACGCAGTCGCGATCGTGCGGGAACGAAATGCTCAGTTGACCAAGCCTTTGGGAAGCCTCGGTCGGTTGGAGTGGATTGCCGAATGGCTGGCTGCATGGCAAGGAAAGGCTCCCCCAGCCGTTGATCGTCCTCTGGTTTGCGTCTTTGCGGGCAGCCATGGTGTTGCGGCGAGGGGAGTATCGGCGTTTCCATCGTCGGTAAATCATCAGATGCTGGCAAACTTTGCCGCCGGGGGGGCAGCTATCAATCAGATATGCACCGCTCAAGGGCTCGGCTTCAAAGTGTTCGATCTTGCCATCGACATGCCGACTAAAGATTTTGTCGAAGAACCGGCTATGGATGAAAAGTCATGCGTTGCCACGATGGCATTCGGCATGGAGGCGGTTGCGAGTGGAACGGACCTCCTGGCCATCGGCGAATTGGGAATCGGAAATACGACATCGGCGGCAGCTATCTTTGCGGCGCTGTATGGGGGGGAGCCCGCATTCTGGGTAGGACACGGCACTGGCGTTGATGAGAAAGGTTATGCCCGGAAAATCGGTGCCGTGGAGGCGGCTCTCAAGCAGCACCGTGATCTTCTGCACGATCCACTCGAAGTTCTACGATGCTTTGGAGGACGAGAGACGGCGGCCATGGCCGGAGCGATCATTGCTGCGCGGACTCAGAAAATTCCGGTAGTCATCGATGGTTACGTCGCGACTTCCGCAGCTGCTGTTCTGCATTCACTCGATCCTTCTTCGATCGATCATTGCATTGCCGGGCATCTTTCCGGCGATGGCGCACATCGCGAGGTTCTGGAACGAATTGGTAAAGTTCCACTTCTGGCTCTGGGAATGCGTCTCGGCGAAGGAACAGGTGCGGCGCTTGCAGCAGGAATAGTCAAGACAGCGGCTTTGCTCCACAGCGGCATGGCCACATTTTCACAGGCAGGCGTTTCTGAGCGGGATGAAAGCTGAGCAGGGTGACGTGCCGCACATCTATCTTGGGTGATGACGGCTAAGGTGTCTTTGTTGTTCCCAACCTCATCGAGACCTGGCGCGGCTTCTGCCGCGCCTTTTTTTGTTTTCGCAGTTGTCGGACAAATGTCTGCCCTTCATCCTCGCTGAGAGGAAGTCGTATTCTTCCAGTGATTTTCGCGATATGATCCTGGGGTTGGGTGCGTTGCGCGCAACAGAACGATCTGATTTCAGGAAAAGGGGAAAGTTTTGTTTTCTGATCCACGGTTGCGTCGTCGTTTGTGGTTGATCGCCCTTGCTCTCCTCGCCGTTTTTTTCGTCGCGAATTTATTCGTCTCCGAAGGAACCGAGGATGGCAGCAGCAGGCTTTCAGAAATGACGCAGAACTCAGGCTTTTCCGGCGAGAATCGAGATTATGCAATCTTTATCATTGCCGTCGGTCTTGCCGGCTTCATCGGCTACCTGACGATGACCAGACGCTGAGCGTTACTATTTTACATCGAACGGAAAATACCTCTTCCGGATGCGATCATATTCCCCACTGGCGATTATGCTGGCCAGTGCGGCGTTGAATGCCTCTCTGGTGGCCGTATCTTCCTTGCGGAAGCCGATTCCAACACTCTTGCCATGTACGGTTCCGTCAATCATGGCATCGCCAAGAAATTTGCAGCAATCTCCCTCACGGCTTTCCAGAAAGCGTTGCAGGCTGAGTTTATCACCCATCACCGCATCAATCCGGCTCATGGAGAGATCAAGACCGGCGTCATATATTTGTGGGTAGGTATGAATTTCCGATGTCGGATAATTATGTTCGAGATATTCCTGATGCGCGGCTCTTTCAGTCGCGCCGATTGAGCGTCTCGCAAGCATCTCGGGTGTGGAGCCCGCCAGATCGGTATCCTTGCGAACGATAAAGGCATTCGGCATAAGGTAATAACGATCTGAAAAAGCGATCAGTTTTTTTCGCTGTTCAGTAATTCCGAGAGATGAGACAATCGCGTCGTATTCCTTATTGATCAGACCTTTTACAATACCTTCCCAGTCGTGAAGCTTGAATGTGCATCGGGCCTTCATCGTCTGGCAGAGAGCCCGGGCAATCTCTATTTCAAAGCCCTGAATCTCCCCGTTCTGATCAACAAAAGTGAATGGCGGAGAAGCGCCTTCGGTTGCTATGACGATGGTGTGTTCGGGCTTGCCGACAGCCTCGGGTGCTGTTTCAGCGTGGGCGAGAGTAGCGAGTAAAAGGCAGGCCATGCCTGTCAGGCTACCGATTATGGAAATCCTCTGCGTGATTACCATCAAGCTCCTCATTGAAGACCTGGCCGACTCCTGATCCCCGGTCGGGCAGAGGCGATATACATACTATTTTTCCTTATTCAATTTTTGCGATGCGAACAAGCGTATCTTGCAAAGCTTGAAGCAAAGCATGACTCCTGATTTCAATGTGCTACGATCCTGATCATAGCGTTACATCCATCCAGTCGGAGAATAATAAGTGGAACAGCAAGCTGTTATTGGTTTGATCGGTGGTATGAGCTGGGAAAGTTCTACCGAATACTACCGTATCATCAATCGCGAGGTTCGTGCCCGTCTGGGCGGGGTACATTCCGCAAGAATTCTGATGTGGTCGGTTGATTTTGCTGAAGTCGAGCGCCTTCAGCATCATGAAAACTGGGGGAAGCTCACAAGCGTGATGGTCGATGCCGCCTTCCGGCTTGAGCGCGGAGGTGCAGATTTCATCGTGCTATGCACCAATACCATGCACAAAATGGCAGATGAGATTACGGACAGTGTTTCTATTCCACTGATCCATATCGCCGATCCCACCGCGGAAAAAATCAAAGCTGCGGGCTTGCAAAAAGTGGGCCTGCTCGGAACGAAATTTACGATGGAGCAGGATTTCTATAAAGGGCGGTTATCCGAGAAACACGGACTGGAGGTCCTCGTTCCGGAGGAAGCGGATAGGCAGCTTGTCCACCGGATCATCTATGAAGAACTGGTCGCTGGAGAGATAAAAGCGGATTCTCGGGCCGCGTACCGGGAGATTATCGCAAGGTTGGTTCATCGGGGAGCACAGGCCGTCATATTGGGGTGCACAGAAATCATGCTGCTCGTCTCGGATGAAGACAGCCCGGTACCGTTGTTCGACACCACCCTCCTCCATGCACAGGCCGCTGTCGATCATGCTTTGGCGGGTATCAAGGGCGTTTAGTGCCTCGTCCAGATCGGCTTTCCGCACGAAGAATTGTCTTTTGAACCGGAGAAATCTCGCGTATCAGCTTCAAAATATTTCAAAAAACCATTTTCACGAGGGCCAGGGGCATTTTGAAACTGTATCGTTCTGTCGTATCCAGAATCATATTTGTCGCAGGAAAAGTGATGCCGCAGACGTTACGCGGACGGATCATGCTGTTGGTCAGCGTTATGATCTGTCTGCCTGTCATGATCATCGCCTACATCGTTGAAGTACAGGGACGCGATGCTCTGCTGAATGAAAAGAGCGCAAAGCTTTATGGCGTCGCTAGATTGATGGATGATTCACTGGCCGATCTGTTTGTTCTCCATGATGGAACGCTCAGTAAAATGAGCCGGGAGCAGCAGATCGCTTTCCTGAACGAGAAGGTGACGCCGCTGGCCGAGGAAGTGACGCGGGCACATCCGGGGCTCGGCGCCGGATATTACAGCCGCCACCTCGATGCGATCATCACATATGCGCCGAACCATGAATATGGATACACGGTTGGCCAGCCGATCGATCAGGCGCATCCGGGCCGCATCGTTATGGAGCAGGGTACGCCGATGGTTGCTTCCGGCAGCCAGGTGCGTGGCGATATCATGAATGCGATGTGGCCCATCAAGAGAGATGGCGAGGTTGTCGGTTACATCTGGGCCAACGAGCTTTTCGACGATGTGCGTTTGCAGATGAGAAAGCTCGACTGGAGCGTCCTGGGTGTGATGGCGGTCGGCCTCGCAATCAGTCTGGTTCTGGTGTTGCTGCTCTCGCGTAGCTTCGGGCGTGACGTCGACACGGTCAAAAGCGGCTTGCAGAGGTTGCAATATGATTTGAATGCTTCCCTGCCGAAGCTCAAAGGCGAGATTGGCGAGATAGCCCTGAGTGTCAACGCCATGGCGAATTCTTTGCGGGAAGCGCGCAGCTTCACGGAGAATGTCCTCGACAGCATCAGCGACGGCGTGATCACCGTCGATAACGATGGTATCGTTACATTACTCAATCCCGCAGCCCAGCGCATAGTAGAGCTCGACCCAAAGACCACTCTCAATCGCCCGTACCGCGATGCCATTGCCGACGTACCGTTTAACAGTCCGATTCTTTATACGCTGGATACGGGCATTCATCGGACTGGTTTCGAGATCGATTATCCCGTTCGCGAGGGCACACGCCACCTCAGCACATCCAGCAGCGTGATCCGCAATGCTGATGGCGAAAGCCTGGGTGTAGCCGCTTTCGTCAGGGATATGACCGAGAAGAAGCAGATGCAGCGCCATATGGAGCGTGCGGAGCAACTCGCTGCTCTTGGTGAGCTCGTTGCGGGTGTTGCCCATGAGGTTCGCAATCCGCTGACCGCAATCCGGGGGTTCGTGCAATACCTTCAGGAGGGGGCGACCCCTGAGGAGCGGAAGGAATATACAGGGATTATCCTGAAGGAGGTCGATTCAATCAATCGCGTCATCAGGCAGTTGCTGAGCTTCGCCAAACCTACACCCCAGCATTACCAGATGGTCAATATCCCGGATCTGGTGCAGGATGCTCTCATTCTCGTTCGGACGCGCGGCACTTCGGGGCGTATCGATTTTGTCTTGCAGATGGCTGAAGACCTGCCGGAAATTGAAGTTGACGGCGAACTTATCAAACAGGTTCTTCTTAATCTTCTGCTCAACGCAGTTCAGGCGATACCGGATCGCGGCACGATAGAAATATAGTCACGGATTGTATCCGCCGAAAAGGTTAAAATTGAGATTTCCGATACTGGTGTTGGAGTCAGTGAGGAGAATCAGAAAAAGATTTTTGCACCCTTCTTCACCACAAAGCCGACGGGGACCGGGTTGGGGCTTTCTATCGTGCAGAGGATTGTAGCAGCGCATAACGGTGAAATTACAATCCAAAGCATGGAAAGCCAAGGAACAGTCATCACGTTGATATTCCCCATTTGTCGTGAGAGAGGCGAGGCGTCATGAGCTCTGGTCATAGCATTCTTGTTGCCGACGACGAAGAAAATGTCAGGAAATTGCTGGCAGCGGTTCTGACCCGCGAAGGTTATCAGGTTGAACTTGCAGAAGATGGCCAAAAGGCGCTCGAACGGTTTCGAACGCTCACCCCAGATATCGTTTTGATGGACATCCGCATGCCGGGCCTCAGCGGTATCGACGCATTGAGGGACATGCGTGCCGTTCGATCCGACGCGACCATAATTCTCATGACTGCTTACGCTTCGGTGGAAACAGCCGTTGAGGCGATCCGACAAGGGGCGTTTGACTATATCATCAAGCCTTTTGACCTTGATGAGGTCAAGCTGCTCATTGGCCGCGCCTTGCAGATGCGAAGCATGAAGCGGGAAATCAACCTGCTGCACAGGGAATTGTCGGATAGCTTCCAGTGGGGGCATTTCCTCACTAATAGCCCGAAGATGATGGAGTTATGCCGCGATACGGCAAAGATCGCCCAAAGCGCGGCGACCGTGCTCATCACCGGGGAAAGCGGCACCGGCAAGGAGCTTATCGCCAAGGCAATTCATTACAATTCCCCCCGGGCCAAGGAATCGTTCGTCAAGGTCAATTGCGGGGCCTTGTCGGAAACCCTCCTGGAGAGTGAATTATTCGGTCACGAGCGGGGGGCGTTCACCGGAGCCCAGATGCGCAAGCCGGGTTTGTTCGAGCGCGCCAACCGTGGCACGATCCTTCTCGACGAGGTCGGGGAAATGTCACCCAACCTTCAGGTCAAACTCTTACGCGTATTGCAGGAGCGTGAGTTCGAACGCATTGGCGGAACGGAGACAATTAAGGCCGATATCCGTCTGATTGCTTCGACAAATCGAAATCTGGCGCAGATGGTCGAGAACAAGGCATTCCGGCAGGATTTGTTTTACCGCCTGAATGTCATTCACCTCACGACCTTGCCGCTGCGGGAGCGTCCGGAAGATATCGAGCTTCTCGCCAATCATTTTCTTCAGAAATTCTGCGCCGACAACGGCAAGGATCTTATCGGCATCGATCCGTATGCGCTTGAGCTCATGCAGGCCTATGGCTGGCCCGGCAACGTGCGAGAACTCGCAAATGCCATGGAGCGTGCCGTGATCATGAGCCTGGGCGTTATGGTTTTTCCGGAGGATCTGCCGGAGCAGGTTACAGCAGGATATCCTCGCGAAACCGGCGATGACGAAAATGGTGAAGACGAAAGCATTTTCGGGCACGACACCGAGCAGAGCCTTAAAGACAAGCTCAAGGAATACGAACGCGAGCTGATCCGCAAGATGTTACAGAAATGTGGTGGCAGTCGTATGCGGGCAGCCAAGGAGCTCGGCATCAGCCGTCGGTCGTTGATGTATAAATTACAGGAATACCGGTTGGAATGAGGCTGAAACGTCAGCAATGAGCAGTTTCATGCACTTTCCATGTGCAACAAATTGCACCGGTGCCGCAAGAGGCAAGCGACACGCTTCGCAGCGCTCTTATTTAAGTTATTCCAATAGATCGCTGACCGTGACTACGAGCTGAAACCCGCCGAGGTTGAAACTATTGCATTCGCAACGAGCCAAAGCCTGGCTGTGAAGGAATGCTCGATTCAAAGATGCTTGATAAAGCCATTCTCTTCATAAAACTAATGTAACATTTTGTCTTTGGCACGAAACTTGCTTCTTACCCAGGGAATAATCCGACCTTATTGGGTGGAGCAACGAAATGAAGTCAAAAGAGATAAGTCTGGGGGATGCGAGCCGTTATTTTCGTGACGGTATGAGCATCATGTTCGGCGGTTTCATGGGCGTTGGCACGCCGCCGCTGTTGATTGAAGCCTTGCTGGACA
>Ga0153991_1000385_pt1 | contig 11302 bp, 10 predicted proteins | sample TSNC075MetaG_FD_104681 | JGI IMG/M metagenome (GOLD analysis project Ga0153991, IMG submission 104681) | Attine ant fungus gardens microbial communities from North Carolina, USA - TSNC075 MetaG | ecosystem: Host-associated > Fungi > Mycelium > Unclassified | place: USA: North Carolina, Jones...
ATTTGTTTATTTCTTTTATTAACAATTAATTACTTAGGTAATTAAGTAGACAAAATGTGACACGATACAAAAAAAATAGAGATATCCTTTTATCCTCAACCACAAAACTCTAAGACCACTTTCTCTTCCGAACTCGTTATCCTTCCCACAAAAGAGTCTACACAACGGCACAGGAGTTTTAGGTAGTTCTGCTGTATCAATGGCGAGCCAGACTACTAGACTAGGTAAGGGCAGTAGTATTACAATGTGAGATGAACGTGCATCTTAGAGAGCCTATTATGGTGAGATTTACCTCAAGTAGATTTGTAAAATCTTTATTATCCTTTCTTTCTGTTATTTGAGTTTTCCCCTCTATTCCCCCTGTTCTTAAGCTCTCTTTTTCATTTGATCATCTCCCTAGTGCCTACTTGTTTAGTACACAATTGTGAGACATCTCAGAGATCTTTTATATTTTTATTTGTTATCACTCTTGTCTTGTAATCAAATTCTCTTTGATCCCTATCAGTGGTTGCTCAGACAACCTTCTATGGAGTAGCAGGTCTAAAAAGCCTAGCTAATCATTGACTCAGATCATATCATACCCATAAGGTTTGGTATGGGATATAGATAAGAGCTTGATTGAGTGTGGTAAGACCTATGAGTGGTTTACTGACTATTCTACTAGTGAGCTTGTTACAGTATGTAAAGGTAGACACCTTAGGGACACCATGTGGATAGGATCTAGATTAAGCCCCTACTATTCTTTCTATACTTAGATTCTAAATAAGCTACATATTTATATTTTAATTTCTTTCTAATACCCCCACTTTCTTCTTTTTCCCACAAACCCTTTAGCACACAATTGGGAACTGTCACTGCCCTTTTCTACTTGCTAGTCATAGCTAAATTCCCTTTTGCCCCTTTCAGCAGAACCTTTCTAGTATTGCAATGATCTTTTCATTGGTGTCTATGACTTTGTTTGCTCTAAGATAGAGCTTCATAGTTCTCCACCAGTCTTCAAATATCTTCCTGTCTCCATTGAACTATTCTGGTTCTGGTACCATTGATTTGTGATTTATAACCTCTGCTGGCACTAATACTGGTACTGTCCTGGCCATTGGTATTAGTGTACCTACATGTGTTCCAAACATATTTCTCTTTGGTTGTCCTACTGATGGTACATTGCTTAACTCATCAAGTTCTTCTTTATTGCCTGTTTTGTTGGCCTCTAATTCTGTGTCTTGTATATTCTGCTCTTTGGACCCTTTTTGGTACTCTAATTGTTCTTCACTGATATGAACTGAACTGAGTTGTTCTTCGAGGTCTTCTACCTCCTATGCTCTGATTATATGTTTGGTAGCAATCTTTGCGATATACTGATGGCCGGTCTACTAGTTTGTCATCCTCCCAGTTGTAAGGTGAGTTGGTGATGCTTTACCAAATGTTATGACCTTAAGAAGTAACTTAGGTTGCAACACTCAAGTAAAGACTTGAGGATGATATAAGAGTTGAGAAAGGAAGAGAATGATACAATTGGTAAAGCATAAGGAATACAAAAGAGTATCTACTGTATATATACCTATGTACCATGAGGTAGAAATGAGGAATATATGTGGCAGATATGAGGTCTGCTAAGTAAAGAACATGCTCCACCAGTGAGGTGCTAACTGAGCTATTAGATATATGAAGTAATATGAAACAAAGAAGCAGTTCATGTATAGAACACCTGGAGTCAATAAGGTCGATCATTACAGTAAACCTTTCTAGACTCTACTAAGTAGGGCTATCCCAGATATCACCAGTACTTGAAGGCTTGTGCTCATAAGACAAGTCAATCAAGTCCTTAATGCCTAGCTGGAAAAGGAAGTATTTGAGTTATGACTTAAGACATTACAAAGTGTACAGTCTCCAAGGGATAATAGTAGGACCAGTTTGAGTAGAATGAACAGTCCATAGCTACTCATAACACCTCTTACTCTTTGTCATCTCATACCAGTTACATTGTTGGGGCAAACTATCAAATGAGTAACAGTGGAAGCACTTTGGATAACAGATATAATATATGATTTTTGGTTCAACTGAGATATATGCCATGGTAGTTTATACATCATGGGGTACAGAATAATGGGATGGGGAACATATAGCATAGTTGATTATCAAATCAATGAACTTGAGTGTACATGAAGTTGCTTCATGGCTCAATTTTTTATAAGGTGTAGCTAGGTAGCAAGAAGACAAGTGAGGGTAAATATGTATACAGTGTTAGTGGAAGGTAATAAAGCTATCAGAAGTTGCAGTTAGAATATTGTTAGTATATATATTGATAGCAGTCAATGGGACATACACAATACAAAGTATCTGTGATGCTCAACTATATATGGATTAATACTAGTAGTAGCCTGAGTTATGAGCTCTGTATCCAAAGGCTAGAAATGAACAAAGATAATTTAGCACATAAATTTGAAGACAAAACAGTAATGGGCATACCTAGGGGGTAGTTATGAAATTAACTGGCTAGTGATCATCTATTTCTCCAACCTGCTTGCAGTCTTTATCTTTGTAAACATGTTATGACCAAGTGCTTCTAAAGACCAAATTTCCATAGACTATCTAGTTTTCCAAGTCTATAAAAGATGACTGGCAGCACAATGAACAAGTACAGACCATCTGCAATCATGGGAGCATCAAGGAAATGTTACACATGTGTAACATCTGATTGACTTGACAGATTAGGTAATAGATAACTTGACAGGTCACTTGACAGTTGCACCCAAATGGGGACTTAACAGTTAAATACCTACTGTGTGAGGTCTAATCCTCAGACTATGAGTTCTTATATACAAAATTGTGATGGTTTATATACTAGAACAGATCATCACATGCTACTACCTATTGTTCTACATATGGTAGTGCCTTTGTGCTTAGAATAGTAATAACTTAACCACATGGAGACTATTCTTTGTTCTAAAAAAGAACAGATAAGTATCTACAAGTAATTAATTAAGTTTATATACAAACATTGAGGACTTCATATCTCCACAAATATTAATTTCCTTGGCATTGTTTTGGACTCATTCTAAGCAGTATAAAGAGAGCTTTTTTTGAGCCTAGAAGCAAAGCATTGATTGTGGTGGTTTCCAAGATATTGGTGATTTAATAAATGGTACTATGGTAGTTACCTACTAATTTGCCTGATATCTTGGCCATTATTGATTGCCTTGAAATGTAACTGGTATTGATTGAAAGATCTTTTTAAGAGCTTTTAGGCTCCATTAAAACCATGAGAATTGTTGAAGAATTGATAGAGATATGGCTGAATGAAGTTTATGACAGAGCTTTAAGACAAAGTTTAGTATTGCTAGGGAGTTGAGTTATACAGAGAGGATTCAAAGTCACATATCTAATCACATAGTCAAGAGTACTACTGTGAGAATAGTCTATTATATGGCCAGAGAGTGCTACTATGAGAACAACTTTGAAACAGGAAGTTAGGGTGATACTAGGCAAATAGAACTCAGAACCAGGGCTAGGATAGTAGTCTAGTACAGAGAATTGGGTTTCAACAAAATTACTACCATAATGGTTCATCAGCAGAGTTTTATTCAATCTTCCCTTTATATTTAAATTTGAACATGAATTTGCACAAGAGATATTATGCTGAAACACAGTATTAGCTAGGGTGTTTTCCTTTGAGAACACACATCTCATTTATTTTAAAATTTATATTTACTATTATCTAAACTGTAGTTGGGGAACTTTATAAAACAGAAGGAGAACAAGAGTATCACTAGCAAACTAGCCTCTTTAATACTATGTCATAGATATGTACCTATATTTTTCTTAGTATAAATGTCATGTATTATCTTCCTTAGGATCTAGTCTTCTTATCTAGATCCTAGTAATTCAAATATACATTTTACTTTGTTCTGATGTTACCTGCACTATCTATTCTTGTCATATGGTACCATACATTAAATTGCCAATATCTTGATAACCACCATAATCAATGCCTTGCTTTTGAGAACATCAGAAGCACTCTTTATTATGCTTAGAATAACCCCAAAATAACCTTGAGGCATTTATATCAACAGAGATACAATGTCCTTAATGTTTGCACATAAACTTAATTAATTACCTATATATACTCATCTGTACTTGAATAGAACAAAGAATAGCCCTTAGGTAGTTAGGTTGTCACTATTTCAAGGACAAAGACATTATTATATGTAGAACAATAGGTAGTAACATATGGTAGTCTGTCCTAGTATACAGACCCTTACATTTATGTATATAAGGACTCATATGTTGAAATACAAATAGGTGAAGGTAACAAGTAAATTATAAATAAATAGATGGTGAATACCAAGTAACTATATTACCTATATACTTGTATCTTTATCATGTAACATAACTACCAACATCAAGATGTAACAGGATTGATCTCATCATTTGCATTGTTGACACAGCAAAATAAATTGAGTACAAGGGAAAAGAGAGAAAGACAGAAAGACTTAATTAAACTGTAACTACATTCCTATTTTTATATGTAAATATCTGAAACAAAAGCTCTAGCAAATGGTGTTTCCAAGACAACTTGATGTTATTCCATAACAAGGACATCACTCCATGACAATTGTGCAAGCTCACATGAGGTCCTAATTCTAACATCATAGTCTGAGGATTAGACCTCAGACTTAACATCTTTTGCTACTGTTTAAACTTTGCTTATAAGCTCTTTTTGAACCCAAGTTCAACTAATCACAAATCAGTAAGTGGCCATTTGTAATATAGAGATTAGTTAATGATATTGGTAAGGGTTGAGGTGAGCTAGGAGATATTTTAGCTTTGTTGGTAGTCACTTGCTTTATAAGGACTGAGTGATAAGCACTTAATCCTTCTTCTTATCTGAGTTGACAAGAAGAACTCAATAGTGTTACAAACTTCCTCTAAACCCAGTGTTTGAGTTAAGAAAGAATTATATAAACCAGAACAAAGCTGAGTCTATACTACTACACTAACCCCTATATATATATATTACATTAGTTCTTGTGCTCTCTACATCACCCCTCTGTCATAACAAATATCATTCTTGCATCCTCCTGAGTATACTATGTCATCTGAATGTCATAGAAAGTAAACTCATTATATTATCCCCCTTCTAAGATTATGTCTTTGCAATATTGGCATATGTCTTTATAGGTAGTCGAATGGTAGGAACTTTGGGTGTATCCAGATATTTTTGGTGGAATTCTCTGCATGACCTCAGTGCTCCCTTAATTACTTTGTCTCTATTTTTCCAAGTTCTCTCTTCAAGTGACTGTCCTTTCCATTTGATAAAGTATTGTAATTTGCCTCCTCTCCATCTAGAGTCAAGTATTTTTTCTACTTCCTGTACATTGGTTTGGTTGTTAGGGTTAGCAACTCTGTCATCAGATTTTTGTGATTGTTGCTCAAATGTAGATGTCATGTAAGAAGTAAGATAGGACTCATTGATGATAGGATGAATAGACTTCCATGTGAATAGAATCTTGAGTTTATAAGCCAATTTGCCAACTTTCTGTATTATGGGAAATGGTCTTAATCATTTGGTCAACAATTTCTTTGAAGGTTGATCTGTGTTGTAATATGTTGCATCTACTCATACCAAATCTCCACTCGATCATTCTGTTTCTAGTTTTCTCCTTGAATCCCACTTTTTCTTCATTGTTTCATTTGTTTTCTTTAGTGCTAACTCCATCTCATCTCTAATCTCCTTAATGTCATATTCCGGAAATATGATAATTATGTAATTCTTTCTCCAAATAATTCTCCTAAAATTAATAATAGTAGGATAGTGTGGTAGACTACCCTCCTCCTATTCCAGACTTACTATAAGTACTGAGTAGTTACAGTATAATTCCTCAGTCTGTAAATTAACGTCAATTAGTCCTAATCGCATCTCATTCTCTCCAACTCCTCAACTTAAACGGTTAGGACCTCTGTCTTGACGACTTCCACTACTCCGAAATACGCGACCACCTCATGACTGGAGACTAGGGCACAACACATAAGTTGAAGCCAAGGTCGTTCTACAAGTCGTTCTCCACTCCAATGTCCTTGATAGTCCGCCGGAGTCTTCTTTCTGGTATTGCGATCACTGTTAAGTAATATCTCCGAGATAGTATAGTACATTATTCCGGAGTATAACTCTATTATTATCCCATTCCTTCACACTCCGTCTGTTCGTCCTTGACACTTGATCATTTTGAGGAATTGTTCAGTTCCTGGAGAGTTTTTGGTTGATAAGTTTATGTTTTTGCCAATATTCAGGTAATGTCCTAAATTGACCATGAAAGGAGATTATCCTATGCTAGAGTGAATCTGATTGTTGTAGGAAAATTCTGTGATTGATAATCATTCTGCCCAATTGTTCTGTTTATAGTTACAATAGAGTTGAAGGTATTGTTCTAGTTCTTGATTGACTTGTTCCGTTTGACCATCAGTTTAGGGATAATAAGCTATTGAAGAATTTCTCTCTATTCCAAATTATGAGCATAGTTCTTTCATAAACTTCAACACAAACTGTGGTCCTTGGTCACTGATAACCTTTTGGGAAATTCCCATGTCTTTGAAAACTCAATCCCAAGATACCTTGGCTACCTCTTGTGCTATGATGTTCATATTGATTGGTATATAGTGAGCCATCTTGGAGAAACGATCCACTATCACCAATATTTCATCGTATTCTGCTGACTCTAGTAATGGTCCTATTAAACTGATACTAACAATCTCCCAGGGGTTTTGTGGTATTTCGTTAAGGTAAAGATGATTTTGTTTGGGTTGTCAGTTTGGTTTGGTCACTTGGCATTTTTCATATCCTATGACATATTATTTAATATCTTCTAATATTCTAGGCCACCAGTAGTTTCTTGTTATCAGCTCATATATTTTGGTATAACCTGGGTGACCAGCTAGTTTGGAATTGTAATGTTTAGTGATAACTTCCTCTCGAAGTGTAGTTGAGTCAGGGATATATATCCTTTTCTTCTAAAGTAATACCTTCTCTTTTCTTCTCTAACCTTCCTCTTGTTGTTCTACTGCTCCTCTCACTTCTTTTTCTATAAATTCCTCTGCCTCTTCTATCTCTTTTCACAATTTACCTTCTTGAGTTTCAATACTTCTGAACCATTCTCCTTTTAGTAATGTTTGGTCTGCATTATTGTCCTTTCCCTGAGTATGATCTAGTTTTTGAGATAGTGTATCTATCTTTTTTTGAGAGCTACCCAGTTTGTGTATTAGTTGAAAGTCATATTCTTGTAACTCCATCATCTAGTGGGCTTGATAGCAATTGAGTTTTTGTGGTTTCTTGAAGTATCCTAAATTCTTATGATCAGTCCATATTTCAAACTGATTACTTCCTATAAGATATTGTTGCCATTGCTTAAGTCCTTCCATAATTGCTAGTAACTCTCAGTCATATATCTTGTAGTTCCTTTCTGTTTTGTTTATTGCTCTGAATAGATAGGCAATAGGTCTCCAAGAACTATCTTCTTGCTGTTGTGATAGTATTCCCTCGATTGCATATTCCGATGTGTCAGTTTCTAGCTGTAGTTTTTGTTTGGAGTTGGGAACCACTAAGATAGAAGGGTTCACCATTTTACCCTTGAGTTTGTTGAAGGCATTTTTCTCTTCATCTCCCCATTTCCACTCTTTTTTCCCAGTAAGTTCTATTAATAGTTTAGCAACTTTGGCGAATCTGGGAATGAATCAACAATAGAAATTACAAAATCCCAAAAACTGTCACACTTTTCTCTTATTTCAGGGTTTAGGCCATTTAGCTACTTCTTTGGTTTTGGTAGGATTGGTTTCTATGCTATCTTGTGATAGGATAACTTTAAGGTATTTGATTTTTGTTTGGTAGAACTTGTATTTCTTAGGGTGTAGCAATAATTTGTTGTTAGCCAATATCTGTAGCACTTGTCTCACTATGTCTTGATGCTCTTCTATGGTTTGGGTTAAGATTAGAATGTCATCCATATAGATCACAATCTTCCCTGTCATGATTAATTTGCAAAATAGAGTATCCATCATGAGCTGAAAGGTTGTGGGTGAGTTGCACATGCCAAAGTATATTATCAAAGGTTTGAATAGCCCTTGATTCATCCAAAAGGCTGCTTTCCACTTGTCTCCTTCTCTTATCCTCATATTGTTATATCCTTATTGAATATCTAGTTTCATGAAGTATCGGGCTCCTTATACTTTGTCAATCAGTTCTTGAATTAACAGCAAAGGATATTTGTTTTTTATTGTTGCTTTGTTAAGTCGCTGGTAGTCTTGTACTAGTTGTAGTAAGCTATCCTTCTTCTTTACAAAAAAGAAGGGAGCTGCACAGGGTGATTTTGAGGGTTTGATCCTTTCTGACTTCAAGTGTTCTTCAAGGAATTTGTCAAGTTCTTCCTGTTCTTTAATGTTTAATAGATATATCTTGTAGTCCTTTAACGTCGCATTAGGTACTAACTTGATAACATGATTCCATTTAGATTGGTCTGGTAGTTTTTTGAATATTACTTTGTTGAAGACCCAATCATTGAAGTTTTGGTATTCTTTGGGTATATCTCCTCTAATTTCTTCTATACCTTCACTTTTACTTTGAATATTCAACTCTTCTCTTCTTTATACTTCTTCTTCCAGGTTAATGAATAGCATGTTCTCTCCCTCTTCTATCGTTTTTTTTTCAACATCTTTGTCTTCTACTTCTTTTGGTTTTTTTTGGTATATAGATCTTTTTACACCACTGCCAACAGTTTTGCAAACTGATTAAGGAATTTTTCTAGTTGATAGACCAGTTATGTTTCTGTAACCAATCATATCCTAGAAATAGATCATGTTTGCTGAGGTTCATCACCAATAATTGAATAAGCTCTTGGTGATTGCCAATAGTCATGTTCATTTTGACAACTTCTATGACACTGTCATTCTTGTTTGCAGTTCCATCAGCATTATAACAGGTGATCAAAAATAGTAGTTGTATTGTATTGAGGTTGTTTTCCTTTATGAAGTTCTGGCTTATATATGAGCTCATACTCCCTGAGTCGACTAGTACTTGTTTGCAAAATGTCTAGTGAGTGTCTATTGTTATCAATTTAACTCAGACATTTAGCTGTTTATCTTTCATTTTCCTAAGTATTAATGGTTCCTCTAGTGCTTTCAAGGCCAGTAAGACTTCGTCATCTGTTATTTTGTTTAACTCTTTTATTTTTTCTTCTGTGCATTCTTCCACTCTCAAACTGTGGATCCATACCTTCAGTATACCAATTATTTCCTCTTTGCTACTCCATCAGATTTTCTTTACTATCCATTTCACTGAGTATCCTTTATTTGTTTCATATTTTCTTGTATCAAAATAATCCAAAAAGTCTTTCATTGCTTTATCTGATAATCTGACTTTTGAATTTACAAAGGCAAGTGAGTCGGTGCTTACTCTCTGCCTAGGGAAAAATCCTCCATTACATTCTCTGTAATCCTTACTTCTTCTCTCCTCTTTTTCTTTGGTTTGAAGTACCTTGCAGCGAGATGACCTGTTTCCCCACAGTTATAGCACCTCCTCATCTCTCTCTGCTTATCTACTTCCATTGCATTGGGGTCTTACCTTGGAATATCCAAAACTAGTTTCTTCTTTATATCACCTGAATTCTCCAAATTCTTTCTTCCTCCAAACTCCTTGATTGCCTCCCCTCTTGACCTCTCAAAACTTAATGCTTTTTTATACTATTCATTCAACAAATCTGAATTTCTTAGCTGACCAATCTTAACCAGTTTTTGTACCAATGCCAGGTAAATTCCTTTCTTGAATAAACCTACTAGTGCAATCTCGTTATAGCCAGAGAGTTCTTTTCAGGTAACAAATTCCAACCAGAAATCTTCAAGTAGTCTATTTCCTTGCTTCAATTTGGTCAATTTGTTGATAACATGAGTTTGGGTTTCTGTTGATATGAAAAACTATGCCATTTCATTAGCCATGTTCTCCTAAGTCTTGAAAGGGGGCTTATTGGTTATAGTTGATATGTTGAGGTCTCTATTGGTCTCCTTCCATTCTTTTTGATTGGAAGGGTAGAAACTTCCTGATTTGAGTATCTGCCCATTATTGGGCCCAATTGTCCTTTTCTCCTTTGATTTTTTCTAAAGCCATTTTGATCCTCTCCCATTCTTTTAAGATATCATTGCTTTGGAAAAACAATGTCATTTTTTGGCACCAAGCCTTTACTTTATCTGAACTTCCTTTAAAGTCATCAGGTTTCTTCATTTTCCTTTTGGCTGGTTTGTTAGTGAAGTCCTTCTTGACTTCTTTCATGAAGTTCTGTATACTGGTTGCATAAGTGTTCTTGGTTTCTCCTCCTAAATCCTTCCATGTGTTAGACAGGGAGTTGAAGAAGAGGGTTATAATAGTAGTCAAGAATGCTGTAATGACAGCAAGTGGAATCATGGTAATAGAGTAAGATTGATTTGGTTTGATAGCTTCATTCTTATGTTACAAACTCCCTCTGAACCCAGTGTTCGAGTTAAGAAAGAATTATATAAACCAGAACAAAGCTGAGTCTGTACTACTACACTAACCCCTATATATATATATTACATTAGTTCTTGTGCTCTCTATGTCACCCCTCTGTCATAACAAATGTCATCCTCATATCCTCCTGAGTGCACTATATCATCTGAATGTTATAGAAAGTAAACTTATTACAAATAGAGTCCTTATTCAATTTTTGTACATTGCTTATACACATTACACTATTTACCACTATTTATAAAGTCCTATGTACTCCTTTTTATCTAACTCTCTCATGTGTCTGATCTTTAGAAATTAAAAGAAAAATAAATATTGACTCAAGCCATTTTGCCAAGTCATGACATACTTGATTACATAGTAAATGTTGGTAGGAGAAAGTTCATGTAGATGTCCTCTGAGAAAGGCTAGAGTACTCTTTCTTTCAAATATTAGAGATTGTACCAACACTGATGTTATGCATATTAACTGTCACAAACTTCATTTGGCCATCAATTCTTTGACAATTCTCACAGTCTCAAAGGCTACGGAAAGCCCTCAAAAAGACCTTTTGATCAATGCCAGTCACATCTCAAGGCGATCAATATTGGCTGATATATTAAGCAGATCAACTGGTAACTACCATGTTACTATTTATTAAATTACTAATATCTCAAAAACTGCCATGATTGATGCTTTGGTTCTAGGCTCAGCAGAAGCCTTCTTCATAATGCTCAGAATGAGCCTAGAACAACCTCAAGGCAATTAATATTAGTGGAGATATGAAGGCCTCAATGTTTG
>Ga0153991_1000386_pt1 | contig 11267 bp, 11 predicted proteins | sample TSNC075MetaG_FD_104681 | JGI IMG/M metagenome (GOLD analysis project Ga0153991, IMG submission 104681) | Attine ant fungus gardens microbial communities from North Carolina, USA - TSNC075 MetaG | ecosystem: Host-associated > Fungi > Mycelium > Unclassified | place: USA: North Carolina, Jones...
GGCTCGCGCACCGAAACGATCGAGTTCATCCGCCAGCGTCCGGTTTCCTTCACGCTGACCAATTTCGGTCCCGGCGAGGAACTGAAAGAGATTCTGTTCGACGGCATACCCGTCACCCCGCAAGGATAATCCCATGCTCAAAGCTGACAGTTCGGGCCGTATCTCCGGCACCTTCATCATTCCCTCCGGCGTTCCGGTCGGCTCGAAATCCGTCACCTTCAGGGGTTCGACCTCCGAGGCGCAGGCCATCTACCGCGCGGAAGGGTGGAAAACCATCGAGACGTGGGGCAATGTCGAAACGACCGTTTCCTCGGTTGCCATCGGCGTCGATCCACTGGCCCAGATCATCACTGTGCAGGAAGCGCGGATGATCTCAGGCGTCGATATAAAAATGACCGCCATCGGTAACTCAAAAAATCCGGTCATCGTCCAGTTGCGCTCCGCCGAGCTTGGCCTGCCGACCCGCGAGGTTCTGGCGGAAAGCTGGCTGGCCGGTGACAATCTCGTAACCGGCAGATGGCTGTCGTTCGATTTTGGCCGCCCGGTTCTTCGACGTGAGGATCAGGAAACAGCCATCGTCATCCTGACAGAGGACGCACATCATGCGGTTGCCGTGGCCAAAGTCGGCGGCTACGATCCCGGGCGCGGCTGGGTCACCGGCCAGCCCTATCGCGGCGGGACATTGTTGTCCTCGGCGGATGCCATGACGTGGCGGTCCCACCCCGAATACGATCTCACCATGCGGGTCAGGGCCAAAAAGTTCACCGCCAGCAGCCATACGATAGCGCTTGGCGCGATCCCGGCTGAGAAAGTGTCGGACCTCATTCTGATGGCGCTTGCCGTGCAGCCGGAAGGAACCGAGATCGAGGTGACGTTCACGCTGCCCTCCGGCCAGCGCCACACCACGATCCCGATGGGCGCGATCCGGTTGGCCGATTACGTCACCGGCGATATCGGCGTCGATCTGACGTTGCGCGGCAATGCGCGCCTGTCACCGGTCCTGATCCGTGACATGCAGGCGATTACCGGCACCATCCGCGACAGTGGCGATTATGTCTCCCGCGCCATGAGCGCCGGTATCGGTGCAACGGCAAAGGTCGTGATCGACACCACGCTCACCGGCACCGGAGCCGTCAAGGTGCAGGCGCAGACCGGAGCGTTCGACGGTGCGCCGGTCTGGGCCGACATGCCGATCGTCAATGCCGCGCCGCTTGGCGACGGCGTGGTCGAGCATCAGTACGAACTGCCGGTCAATTATGCCGAGACCCGCATCCGCGTCGCGGTGACCGGCGGTCCCGCCGCTCGCTCCGAGATCGCCAATATCCGCGCCGTCATCACGGAGGCCGCATGATGGATACCACCATCTCTCGCAACTACCCCCTGCCGGACGCCAACCGGTCTGCCGCAATTGACGCTTCCCGCCTGCGCGATGCCCTGACCGGCATCGACGCCGATGTCACGGCAGCGCTTGCTCCGGCAACAGCAACCGAGCCGGGACGGGTTTTTGCTCTTGCCAGCGCCGACGATATTGCAACCGGTCGCAAAAAGGCCGTGCCGGATGCCGCCGCCGTCAAAACACACGTTGCAAAAGCCATCGCCGATCTCGCCGAAATATCGGAATCAACCCTTGCCGCACTGGCTGCCCTGCGCGACGCCATCGGCGGCGATCCCGACTTCGCCGTCACCATCCTCGCCCGGCTGGAACAAAAGGCCGATCTTTCGCTCGTGGTCGACCAGACCGTGCCGGTCGGCGCTGAAATGGACTTCACCGGTATCGTCGCGCCGTCCGGCTGGCTGATCGAAGACGGCTCTCTGTTGTTGCGTACCGATTTCCCAAAACTGACCGAATTTGCGCTCGCCAGCGGCAACATCGTCTCCGAGGAAGAATGGAATGCCGGACGTCTCGGCTCCTATTCCTATGGTCCCGGCGGAATTGCAGGCGACACCCTGCGCATTCCCAACATGCGCGGCCTGTTCACCCGCGCACTCGATCTTGGGGTTGGACGCGATCCGGGCCGGGTCATCGGCTCGCTTCAGGAAAGCCAGAACCTGCGCCACAGGCATTCCGGTCGAACCGCGGCTTCCGGACGGCATATCCACTCCGCATGGACGGACGTGCAAGGTTGGCACGATCACTGGGTTACAGGGCGACGCGAAGGCGGCGGATACGGTTTAACCGTGACAGGAGGTCATCAGGGCAACCCGATGATCTGGGATGGTGGTCAGACCACATCCGGCAATGGCAACCACGGTCATAATGTCGGCATCGGCGAGGCACCCGACCACTTCCACACCTTCGATACCGATGAATCCGGCGGCGACGAGGCCCGTCCGGTCAACGTTTCCCGCCTGAAAATCCTGAAATTCTGAGGTTCTCCATGAAAGTCTATTGCATCGACCCGGACGGGTATTTTACCGGCAAAACCGCGACCGCCAATTCGCACCCGTTTCGAACAGGCGAATACCTTTATCCGGCATTTACCGTCGCAAAAGCGCCGCCCGCCGCGAGCAGGGAGGAACGGCAACGCTGGATCGGTGACGACTGGATCGTTGAACGGCGGCCCGATGCCGCTCCGCAGCCGCAACCGGAACAGCCGGTCGAGCAGCGCCCGAGCGTGCAACAGCAACAGGCCGCGTTCCTTTTGCAGCTTACCGACCAACATATCGCCGACGCCAAAGCAGAAGGGTTTGCGGTGCCGCCCGACTGGATGGCCTATCGCAACACGCTGGCCGAGATCGCAATGGATGCCCGCGACATCGTCCGCGCCATTCCGGTGCCGCCCGCACCGATAGCGGCCCCCGTCGAGAAGAATACGGACAGCGTCGCAAAAGCTCCACTGCCATCCATGGATGATATCAAGGCCGGGGCGAAGGCACAGGTCGCGGCCATGCTCGACATGGCAGCCAATGCCATCACCGGCGCGACGCCACTGGCGGAAAGGCTGTCGTGGGGACCGAAACAGGATGCCGCCAAAGCCTGTCAGGCCGGAACAGCGACATCGGACCAGATCGCCATGCTGGAGGCCGAAGCCGCCGTCACCGGCGAGAACCTCGACGATCTGATCGTGACCATCCTCGACGCTGCCGCCGCCTATCATACCGCCTCCGGCACCATCGCGGGCCTGCGCCGGACGATCGCCGCCGAACTCGATGCCTGCGCCGATATCCCGGCAATCAATACCATTCTCGCCACCGCCGAACAGAAAATCGCAGCTGTTCAGCACTGATTCCGTTACCACCCCGGAACTCTCACAAACCGCCCTTCGTGGCGGTTTTTTATGTCCAAGGAGACCCATAATGACTGATCCGACGTTTGGCATGAAGTTCAACATCGACGACAATGAGGCTCGCCCCGCCATTGATACGGATATGTCGATTGTTGGCCTTACCGGCCCAGCCGCTGACGCTGCCGACGGTATTCCGATCAACCAGCCCATCGAGTTCAACTCGAGCGATAGCGAAACGCTGAGAGCTATCGGCGCGAGCAACTTCATCGGCGACGGTATCGCTGGCATCAATTCGCAACTTGGCGAGTTCATGCGTGCGGCCCGTATCGTCTATGTGCGCACCAAGCATTCCGATAGCGAGGACCCAGAAGCCAGGATGCGGGAAGAAATGGCCCACATCGTCGGTGATGCAGGCCAGCGTACCGGCATGCATGCTCACCGGCTTGCGGGTCCGCTGCTCGGCCCGGTACCGCGCCTGCACGCCGCTCCTGGCTATACCGGCCTGATGGCTGGTCCCGGCCTCGCCAATCCCGTAGTGTCTGCCTATCAGGAGTTGATGAACCAGCTTCTCGGCGTGGCGGTGGTCGATGATCCCGGTACCACGAAGCAAGCGGCGGTTGATTGGCGTGAAACGATCCAGTCGAAGCGCATCATACCGGTCAGCCCCGCTTGGAAGGTCTCGGGTGCCGATGGCTCCGTTCTTACCCGTCCGTTGTCCGGTCGCGTTCTCGGCATTGCTGTGCGCCGCGATTACGAAAAGGGTGGCAAGCCGTTTCATTCATGGGCAAACCAGCCGATCTACGGCGGTGTCGGGCCGTCGCGCCCTATGGAATTCAGCCTGACCGACGGCGCAACCGAGGCTCAGGAGCTTCTCGCGAAGAATATCGGCGTGGTGGTTCGCGGCGAAAGCGGCATGGCTGATTCCATCGCCGAGGGCGGCTTCGTCTATGTCGGCACCGATACATGCGCAGAAGACGATCTCTGGCGCTTTTACAACGTGGTGCGCGGTCGCGATTACATCCACCTGATGCTGTTGCGGACGCTCCGCTATTACCTCGGGCGGTTCAACATCACGCCGCAGACCATCCAGTCCATCCTCAACACGATGAACTACGCGCTGCGCGACCTTCAGGCCGATGAGCACATCCTCGGTTACAAGGTCGAGTTCGTGAAGGCGAAGAACTCGCCGGAGAAGCTGCGCCTCGGCAACCTGCGCATCGGTTTCAAGGCCGAAGAGCCGCCCGTCCTCCGCAAGCTGGAAATCGACTCGGCCCGCTACCGCGTGGCTCTCGATGAGATGATCGACAAGCTCATCAATCAGTACGACCTCATCGGCGCGTAATCGCGCCCGATCTCGACCGCTCCCTGCCGGTCCTTCTCTCTCGTCACAAAGGAATACGATTATGGCGACCTTCTACATGTTGGAGGGCGTGAACCTTTTCATGGGCGATCACGACCCGACGGCTTCCACGCATCTTGAGCTTGAAACCCTGAAGATGCCCGATCTTGAGGATCAGAACGTCGAGCACTCTCCCGGTGGCTCGGTGATGAAGGTGAACTTCACCATCCCTCAGTTGAGCGCGTTGGAGGTGTCCTTCAAGCTCAAGGGCTTCAATCCCAAGCGGATGCGTGAGTTCGGCATCGGAAAGGTGTACCGCAAGGTATTCACTGGGTATGGCTCCGTTCGCGACAAGAGATCTGGCCAAATGCACCAAGCGAAAGCGATCTTTGAGGGCCGCATCGCAAAGATGGCGCCTGACGAGGCCAAGCGCGGCGATGACTTCGGTCATGACTTTACCGTCATGGAGATCACCAGCGCAGCCCTCTACTTCGATGAAGAGCGCATCTACGAGGTCGATTTCTTCACGAACAAATACATCGTCGGCGAGAACGACCAGACCGCCGATTTCAACCGAGCGCTCAATATCCCGAACGCCTGACCAGGCTAAGGGGCGCAATCGCGCCCCCTCTTTTAAACCCCTAAAAACTGGAACCTCTCATGACTGATGATGATCTCGGCGCGGCGGCTGCTGCGACCGATGGGGCTGCACGCCCTGTATTCGATAATGAGAACCGCCGCTCGAAGGTGATGCCCCTCGAATGGCCGTTCACGCTTAATGGAAATCGGTACACCGAAATCCGGATTCGTCGCGTAACCACCGCCGAACTCGAGGAGTACTTCGAGCGCATGGATGCCGCCTCGGATGGGGAAAAGAAGAAGCTCGTTCTGCCGATCTTCGATGCCCCCGCTGAAGTTATCGGGGCGCTTGATCCCGACGATTCCGACAACCTGACGAAGGAAGGCCGCGATTTTTTACCCCGCCGCTTCCGGGGCGAGACGGAGCCCGCGTCAACCCCCGTGAGTGGCGGAAAGTAGTAGCTCGCGTCTGCAACACGCTGCGCTTCGACCGGCGCGATTGCATGGAAATGTACTGGGACAAACTCATCCTCTGGTGGGGTGAGGCACGGGAGATCGAGGAAGGACCGCCATGACGAACCGCATTGTTTCAGAATATGTCGTTCGCATGAAGGACGATGTTTCGCGCGGGTCAAAGTCTGCCGGAACCGCTCTCAAAAACCTCACGCGCGAGGCGCAAGCTCTCAATAAGATTGGCAGTTTCAGGAGTGCTTCTCGTTCGCTTGCTCTTCTAGGAACCCAGTACAAGAGCGCCCAATATGAGGTAAAGCGCCTAGCTCTTGCAATGACGCAGAGCGGAACCGCGACCGGAAAGCTGAAGTCTGATTTTGATAAAGCGGCTCGCTCCTTGCAGAGGGCAAAATCCGCCTTTCAAAATCAGCAAAGCGTGGTCCAGGCCAATTCCAACGCGCTTCGATATGCTGGCGTCAATGTCAAGAATCTTACCTCTGAAGAAAACCGGCTTCGCGCTTCCATCGAGCGGACGAACGCTGCGATGCGGAAGCAGGAAGCCGCCGCTCGCCGTCGAGCAGGCCGTCGCGAAGCTCTGGGTACAATGGGAGCTATGGCTGGCATGTATGCCGGCCATAAGGTCAAATCTACTTTCAATGAGATGGTAGATGTAGGTCGCGACTTTGATAAAGAGCGCCGTTTTACGAAGGCGATTATGAGCGAGACCGACGAGGGGATGCGACCCTTCGTCAACCAAGCTATCCACCTTGCGGGACAGTCCCGATATAACGATATTCAAGTTATGGAGGGGCAGCGCACGCTTGCCGCTCGCGGTGTGAAAAAAGACTCCATCCTCGGCATGATACCGGAGATTGCCAACTATGGTGCGGCAATGGATTTGTCATTGCCGGATTCCGCCAAGCAGATCGAGCGGTCTCTGTTTACCTTCCAGCGCGACGTATCTACGAAGGAGAAAGCGGAAGCCGCAACTCGGAAGACCGCCGACTTGCAGGTTAAGGCGTCGAAAATCTCCGGCATGACACCGGATGATCTCTCACACCTCTACAATTTCGGCGCTCCGTCAGCTAAAGCGGCAGGCATGAAGGAAGAGAGCCTGCTTGCTCTCGGGGCCACGCTGAAAAAAGCAGGTATCGGCGGTGACCAGGCAGGTGTTGCCTATCGAGCCATGATCGCCTCTCTAACGAGAATGACTAGGATCGGCCAGACATCAATGCTGGCCAACGGCCTCAATTATTCCGATTATCAGCGTGTCCCGGACAAGCTCGAGCTAGCCCCGTTCGTTACCGATGTGGCGAAAACATACGGAATCAAGCTGAACGAAGAAGCCCAAGCTCGGCTTGCCAAGGTGTTCTCCGACAAGGACATGGTCAGAGATCCGGCGAAGTTCACGCCCGCCGTCAAGGAGATCATGGAGGATGAACTTGGCAAGCAGGACGCGAAGAGCGCCAAAGCCATAGCCACCTCTGCAAATCGGTATCGTGACAGTTCCGGCAAGAGTGTCGATATCGACCGCCTTATCTACGACATCATGATGAAGGCGGCAGATAACCCGAACATGCTCAATAGCATTTTCGGCTCCAAGCAGGGCGGTCGTCTCGCTGCGGCTCTTGGAAATCCTGAAGAATTTAAAAAGATGTTTCAGGAAATTTATGAAGGGTCAGAAGGCTATTCCAAGAAGATTGCTGACGAACGAAATCAAGGCTTTGCTTTTGCCGTCGATAGGATGGGGAACACTTGGAAGAACGCGCTAACGAATATTTATCGCGCATGGGACAATGGCGGTGAAAGCAAAGGGGGATTCTTGACCGCAGCCGCGACCAAGGCTGGTGATCTCGCGCAGCATTTTGCAGAACTTGATAGCAAGACGGTAGCTGTCGTTTCAGGCTTTGCGGGAATTACCGGCCTTGTGGCTGGCGCTCACGGCACAATGAAACTCTTCGGTATGCTATCCGGCAGTACGTCTTCTGCTGCCCTGACTGGCTCGGCAACCGCACTGACCGCTTCGGCTGCGGCGCTTGATTCCGCTGCTATTGCTCTTGGCGGCAAGGGGGCCATTGGTGGGGCGGCGGCAAATGCTGCCGGGGCCGCAGGAACCGGAGGCATGGCGGGGAATGCGGGGAAAGTAGGCAGGCTCGGCAGGGCTGCTGGCGCTCTCGGGAGGGTGCTTCCATGGGTCGCCGCTGGTGCCCTTGCTTATGAAATGTCCCCGAAAACCAACGAGGATTACAAGAACGTCGTTGAAAACAACACCAAGTTGCGGGCTGGCGGGGCCGATTTTGTAGACACAACTGCGGTCAACCAAAACCGACTGGCTGGCAATTCTGACTTGGATTTCATAACCGGCAAAGGATTTACGCCTGAGGTCAAGGCGCTTCAGGAAGAGGTTGAAAATCTGCGGATCGCCACCGAAGGCGGAATGGCACCAAAGGCTCTATTCGATATCTACGAGAAGAAGAAGGCGGAACTTGAAGGCATCATGAACACGCCGGACGCCTATAATCGTAAAACGGATATGGGCTATGGTCCGCAATTGCCCCCCGAAGCATTTAAGAAGAACGCTGGCGTACCCCTCCCGCCTCCGCGTCCGGGCAATATAGACTCTGCTGATATGGATAACGCGGCAACAAAGGCTCAGAATACCGGAAGAACGATGCAGGATGCTCTTTCAGTCAACGCTAAGCCGACTGTCGATACGTCATCGCTTGATGCGGCGCTCGACGCAACTCAAGCGAAGGCGGATCGCTTGAAGTCAACGCTAACATCAATCGGTGGGATGTCGGCTAGCGTGGGCTCTTCGGTTCGCAACATTCACGCCGATACAGGATTTGGCACACCATGAAATTCTTAGTGAACCTAATGGCTCCTTCGCCTCCGTCCTTCGCGATAGAACTCAATTTCACTGGAGTAAATTTTGAGCATGGGTTCTTTATCGGCCACCCCGCCAACCATGACGTTTTCGACCGTTGCCGGAGTGATCTCGATATCGAATTTGCAGGTAGATCGCTTAATATTGGAACTGCCAGAACATGCCTCAACGAGATATTCGGCATCTTGTTGAGGCGTCGAGGCTCCCATAGCTCCGCCAGCAACGCGGATGATCCTGCCTGGTAGGAGATAGACGCATATGAAATCAGAGCCATCACCCGGAGTGATGCATTGAATGTCTTTAATTCTGACGAGTTTATCAACGTATTGGTCGGGACTTAAAGCTATTTCCTTCGGCGATACGTCCACAGGAGCGGAGGGCTTTTTATCGCTGACTTGATTTAGGATATCGCCTTCTTCGGATCGTCCGACAACCACGTCAATTTGGCTGGAGGATATGGCAATGTCTAGCCTGACATTACCAGGGGTGCGGCTGCGAAAAAAGCCTTCATCGTCACCCGCTGAGAGATTTGACCTCGCCTTCGCCAGTGTTCTGTCAAAGATAGCCGAGCTATCTTTGGTGGATGTCTCGGAAGTAAGCGCAAGAGCACTTACGGCAATCTTCTTAGCTTTATCTATAGTCGCCCTCTGGGTGGACTTTGAAAATTTAGGAGATTCGAAGGCAAAATAATCAAAACTGCCATCCTCTCCGCAATTCAAGGTTCCATGAAAACCGGAGCTGTCTGACCATCTATATCGGATCGCGGAGCCATCTTCTTGCTTGTAACTAGCTCCCGGGGGTACCGTGTTAAGCCCCGACTTAAATGCCTCACATGTCATGTCAGCGAATGATGTGCATGGTATCAACATCACTGATAATGCAAGAAGTAACCTACGCATGATACCCTCACTGACCTCACATCAGGGCGCTTATCGTGGGCAAGAGTTACCGTCTTAGATAAGCCTTGCTCCCGCTATCAGTCAGACAATATCGCCCGCCACGAGGCCCTGTGCAATACGATCCCGAGCGGCAATAGCAATCACTTGAGGCAGTAGGCGACATATCGCCATTGTCCTCTGACATGAGGCTGGCTCTTCCGCCACCTCTGACAGTACTACAATTCTTCTTCGACGCGCTCACCGACCCGTCATTGCAGACGAAGGTTGCTCCCTGACAATGGGATATACCGCCCTTGCGCCCGCTACATGGGGTATTCGCGGCATCAACGGGAACGGACGCGAACACAAATAGGATAGCAAAGAACGACAGCCAGAGACGCATAATGCCCTCCACGCCCGCAGGTTATGCGATGCGGGTGGGGAGACGCAAGAGCCTGATTAGTCCCATTCGTGGTCTTCGGGCCTTATGCGCCGGTCGTGCTCAAGAACCATAACCTCTAGCTCGTCTACGCGCTTCCATAGCTCATCGAGCGTATTGCCGGTTTCAAAAGAGTCCTGAAGGCGGGAGATAATCTCTGCCGTCATGGAACGATTATTTTCAGCCGCAGCGATTGCAATCTGCCCCTTTAATTCCTCGGGTATCCGAAGTCTGAATTGTAAATCGTCTCGTGCCATGTCCCACATATGCCCCAAATTGGCATTGACGAAAAGATACCACCAAGTTATCAATGTGGGGCATTAACAATCAGTGAAGGAGCATGGTTAATGAGCAGAAATGACCCACAGATGAAAATCCGCCTTCCGGAGGAAGTGAAGGAATGGCTTGAAACAAGGGCAAAAAAGAATGTCCGATCCCAGAATGCCGAGATCGTTTTTATCCTGAAAAATGAAATGGAGAGGCAGAGTTTGGAGACGTCTGAAAATGAAAAGACGGCCTGAAATAGAAAAAGCGGCAGGAGAATTCGAACCTCGCCCTGCCGCTTTGGAACACCATCAACCAGTGAAAGGTAAGACAATGTCTACAAATGAAAGTAGCAGCTTCCCCGTTGTTTTTCAAGGCGAGATCGGCGGCGATCTGGTTCAGACGGTTAACGCCAGAGACATTCACGTCTTTTTGGAAGTGAAGTCTGAGTTTCGGAATTGGATCAAAAACCGGATTGATGACTTCGGGTTCCAACAAGACATTGATTTTGTTGCCGGTAATTTTTTACCGGGGTCAGAAAAGATCGAATACCACGTTACTCTGGACATGGCTAAAGAGCTTTCCATGGTTGATCGTGGGGAGAGGGGCAAGCAGGTTCGGAAGTATTTTCTGGAATGCGAACGCCGCGCTAAAGACCCAATGGTCGCTCTGAATGATCCCGCAGCGATGCGCGGCCTGCTCTTAACCTACACGGAGCGAGTAATCGCCCTTGAGGCCAAAGTGGAGGAAGCCAAACCGAAGACCGAGTTCTTCGACAAGTTCGCCGATACCGATGGTGGTTATGGCCTGATGAACGCAGGTCGGATTATCACAGGCCGAGCCAAGAAGTTCATTCGCGAGTTGAAGAAGGGATATGTGTTCTATCAGGGCGGCAATCTGGTGCCCTATGTGCAGTTCATCAAGCAGGGCTTGTTTGAGGTGAAGGTCACGATCATCGACGACAAGGCGCGGCCTCAGACGTTCATAACGCCGAAGGGTATGCAGTACTTTGCCGCAAAATTTGGCGGGGAGAATCTGCTATGATGACGCCCGTCTGCCCTCTCGAAAACATGGCCCTTGAAGGCTCCCGCCTCGTCGAGAAGATGCTGAAGCACAAGCCCGGTAGCGCGGGTTATAACGACGACCAAGACCATCTTGAGGCTCTTGAGCAGAAAGCCTCATTCCAGCAGGCGCTCTCGGTCAC
>Ga0153991_1000390_pt1 | contig 11249 bp, 8 predicted proteins | sample TSNC075MetaG_FD_104681 | JGI IMG/M metagenome (GOLD analysis project Ga0153991, IMG submission 104681) | Attine ant fungus gardens microbial communities from North Carolina, USA - TSNC075 MetaG | ecosystem: Host-associated > Fungi > Mycelium > Unclassified | place: USA: North Carolina, Jones Lake...
AAGGCCAGGGAGGAAATACAGGCGATTTACAAGGCGGCTATGCCAACAACTGTGAGTGGATTATATTCTGTCACAAAGGACGGCGCGTTTTCAGCAAAACCAAGCTTCTAAAGAATAGCAAGCCTGCGGGTAAACCGTGCAGCCGTAAAGGAAATCCCATTCAAGAATATAAGACGCGCTTCTTTTGCTGTTGGTTCGGCCATGATTACCCAAAATCAACCTACAATTCCGCATGGAGGATAAAACACGGTTTCAAGCACCCAACCATGAAAAACGCCGAATGTCTGGAATGGCTGATACAAATATCCAGCAATCCCGGCGATATCGTATTCGACCCGTTTATGGGAAGCGGCTCTACGGCAATAGCGGCCATCAATACCGGGCGCTTTTATATTGGAAGTGAAATTGACACTTCCTATTGCCAGTTAGCACAAAATCGGATTGCCGGGCTTGTGGTTGTGGCAAAGAAAAACGTGGATTAAGAGGATAACCGGCAAGCCGGGGACAAAATCTCCGGCTTATTCTTACCTATTGCCCTTTTCCTTACGGCGCTGTCTCCTCTCGGCTTTCTCTTTCCGTTTTTCGTCTATCTCCCGTATCCATACTTTGACAGGCGCTTTCCAAGGTTCGCTTTTATTGGGTATGTTCTTTATCAGGCTTTTGGGATTTAAGCCTAGCTTTTTTGCCAGTTCAATATCGTCGGCATTCAGACGGCATTTCCGCTTTGCCTCCTGCCACAATTGTTCACTATATGACATAACTTCATTCCTCCATGCAGGGATTGGGTTGTTCATTCGCTAACCGCATATAGCGCCGAACGCCTTGCTGTTTATATAATTTTACCATACCCCATAAAGAAAACCCACGCCTTGCGCTTTAAGTTCAGGGCGTTTTTGTATACCCAAAAACAATTACAAAGAGGGAGGTTTTGCGATTGAGTAAGATTAAGACGCGGGAAGCCATAAAGGATATCAAGGTTCTCGACAAAACCGCAACCGCCGCCGAGCGCATGAAAAATACGTTCGTCCGCACCAAAGACAGCGCGGAGCACACCCAGGTATCGGAGCATGATTCTCCAAGCGATTATGCCATAGATAAAATCAAAAATACCACCGAGGACACTGCCGGTGAAACCGCGCACCAAGCTAAAAAACAGGGCGGCAAGGCATTAAATAAAGCCAAGGAAGCACACCGTTCTTCTAAAGAAGCAAAACGGGCCGCGGACAGCGTTAAGGGTACGGCTGACGGCGTTGGTGATACCGCCCGTGGAGCAAAAAAGGCGTCCGACCTGCCAAAAGAACAGATGAAGAAACGGGCGCTGGATACCGCAAAGCGTTCTGCCGCTCGTGTTCGGCAAACTGCGTATAAGCCCATAAAAACCGCAAAGCAAGCCGAAAAAACAATCAAGCAATCTGCCCGCGCTTCCGGTAAAACGATAAAATCCACCGCCAAGGGTACGGTTAAAACGGCTCGGAAATCGATCAAGACTGCGGAGAAAACTGCGAAAACAACTATTAAGACAACACAACAGGCGACAAAGATAGCGCAGAAAACCGCGCAGACCACGGCAAAAGCGGCGAAAAGAGCGGCGCAGGCCTCCCGTGCCGCCGTCAAAGCCGCGGTCAGGGCAACGAAAGTTGCGGTCAGAGCCACTATTGCTACGATCAAGGCGATTATTGCCGCTACAAAGGAGCTGGTCAGCGCTATCGCTGCGGGCGGATGGATTGCCGTCCTGATTATTCTGATTGTTGTTTTACTCGGTGGAGTCCTCAGTCTGGTAGGCGGCGGAAGTGACAGCTCCTCCTATACCCCTGTCAGTGCAGAGGTGGAAGCCTACGAGCCGCTGATCAGGAAGTATGCCGCACAGCACGGTATCTCTGAATATGTGGAGCTTATCAAAGCGGTCATGATGCAGGAATCCGGCGGCAAAGGGAATGACCCCATGCAGGCGTCTGAATGCGGCTATAATACACGGTATCCCAACACGCCGGGAGGAATTACCGATCCGGAGTATTCCGTCAATGTGGGAATCCAAAACCTTGCCGCCTGTTTAAAGGCGGCGGAGGTGGAAAACCCCATTGACATGGACAATATCAAGACCGCCCTGCAAGGCTATAACTACGGAAATGGCTATATTTCATGGGCGAAAAGCAACTATGGCGGCTACACCTATGCAAACGCGGTCACATTTTCCACCATGATGGCGGAGCGGCTTGGCTGGTCAAGCTATGGGGATACGCAGTATGTATCACACGTTTTACAGTATTATCCGTTTGGGAAAGCGACGGGGATGGGCAGCCAGGCCATTGTGGAGGTTGCCTTGTCACAGGAGGGTAATGTCGGCGGTGAGCCTTATTGGAGCTGGTACGGATTTGACAGCCGGGTAGCATGGTGCGCCTGCTTTGTATCATGGTGCGCCGAGCAATGCGGCTATATTGATGCGGGGATCATTCCAAGATTTTCCCTTTGTACAGACGGCGTTTCCTGGTTTAAGGCTGCCGGGCAGTGGCAGAACGCAGGCTATACGCCAAAGGCAGGAGATATTATTTTCTTCGACTGGGGAAATGACGGTTCATGCGACCATGTGGGCATCGTGGAATATGCGGAAAACGGCGTCGTCCACACTATTGAGGGCAATTCTAGCGATAGCTGCCGCAGGAAGAGCTATTCTATAGGGGATCACACAGTAATTGGCTACGGTACACCTGTTTATTGACAACAGCAAACAGGCAGACACAGATGTCTGCCTGATACATAGATTGATTATTGCTTTTGCAGTCGGTTGATATGGTTCAATATCAGCAAGACATCGCTATATGGATAAAGACCGTGTTTTATTGTTCGCCGTTGAAAACGGCAGGAGAAGCTTAGACGAAAATGTCCATTATTGGCCGTCCGTCACATACAGGTTATTTGTCAGGATTCTTTGACATCAGGAACCTGATATATTGGTTCAATTCCTGACGGGCACTTTCAGTCAAAGGCTTTGGCAGCCTTATATACTCGTCGCCCTTTCTGATCGGATGCTGGTTATCGGATATGCCAAGCAGATAATCCAGGCTTACATTGAAATATTGCGCGATGCGAACCTTGAACTCATCGCTCGGTTCGATCTCGTCCCGTTCGTACCCGCTGTACGTCCGGTAATTGATAAACAGAATTTCCGATAATTCTTTTTGCGTTAATCCCTTATCTTTTCGCAGCTCCATAAGCCGTTCGCCTATCATAATATTGTCCCTCTACCTACAGGATATACATTTAAGATGTAAATATCCGCTTCCTAATGAATTGACAATGTAATTTTACAGGAAAATAGCAGACATCCGCCGGAATATACATCAAAAGCAGAACACGCAATTGAAATCTACATAAATAATGTATATACTTGTGGTGAATAGAATAAAGAGACAAAGGGTGAATCTATATGGATGAATTAAACAACAGCAGTCTGTCTTTCCATAACGCGAATCTGCCTATAAAGATTTTACTGCCGCAGAGGATACGGCTGCTCCGGGAGCACCACGGGTTGAGCCAGCAAGCGGTTTCCGAATTGTTGTCCGTTTCACGTTCCGCTTATGCGTATTACGAAAAAGGAAAGTACAATATGCGGCCTATTGACATGATCAGGCTGGCAAGGCTGTACGGCGTTTCAACGGATTATTTACTGGGAGTAGACGCATAATTGCCGGGAAAAAATATTTCCAATTTTCCGGTGCGACGGTTTTCGACAGGATAAAATAAATTTCGCCATGTTTTGTACATGGCGAAAAATTATAGCTCTTTATAAACCCTACTTGGTTATTTATAGTAACAGAAATTTGTGAGGATGTCAACACCTGCGCTGCAAATTCCGGCAGTTATATACAATTATCTGACAAATCCTGATAAATCCTCCGAATCTAGGGACAGGACAAAGCCGGGACAGCATATTTCATGTTAATGTATATGCTGAAAGCAAAAAACCGGGAACGGATTTTACGGATTCTTCATTTTTTAGAGCGTCAAATATACCGTCAGGTTTTTATTGTGAAATATAAAAAAACGCGAACAGAAAGTGGTGCTATTATGGCAAGACGGGGAGAAAATATCTACCTCAGAAAAGACGGCCGTTACGAAGGCCGGTATATCAAAAGCCGCAGGCCGGACAGAAAACCGATATACGGATCGGTGTATGCCCGGAAGTACAACGAGTGCAAGGAAAAACTGACCCATGCAAGAATATTGTATATGCACGAGGGCAGGATTGTCAAGACCTGCGGTACGGGAAATATTTCCGATTATATGGAATACTGGCTTTACAACATCGCAAAGCCGGGCGTGAAAGCCTCTACCTTCGGCAACTATGTGGCCAATACGGAAAACTGGATCATCCCGCTTTTGGGCGGTATGAAAATGGGCAGGGCAGATAAAGAGGACATACAGCGGTTTGTCAATGCCCTGTCGGAGCAGGGATTGTCGGCGGGGACGGTGCGGAACATCTACCGTGTGTTATATACCGCCATGAAAAAGGCAAAGGAATATGGGTACCTGTATAATAATCCCTGTGACAAAATCAAGCTGCCGGAAATCGAACAGAAAGAAGCGCGGCTGCTGACCTTGCAGGAGCAGAAAACATTGGAAACGGCGGCAAAGGCAGACCGGAACGGCTTTGCCGTATTGCTGGCCATGTATACCGGCCTGCGTGTCGGGGAGCTTTGCGCCCTGAAATGGAGCGACGTGGATTTGGAGAGCAGCCTTATCCGCATATCGGAAACAAGGCAGCGGATCAGGGCGCTGTCGCCCGGTGCGGGGGCTAAGACCGTGCTTATCACGGGGAGTGCGAAAAGCCGCCGTTCGGCGCGTATTATCCCCCTCCCGGTCTGCATGGCAAGGATGTTTCGGGAGCATAGGGAACAGTCGGACGGGCAGTATGTGTTTTCCTGTCACGGACGCCCATTGGAACCGCGCGTACTGCAATACCGTTTCAAAGTTCTGCTTAAAAAGGCGGGGCTTCCCGACATCAACTTCCATTCCCTGCGGCACACCTTCGCCACCCGCTGTATGGAATTGTGCTTTGACGTAAAGACGCTCAGTGAAATCTTAGGCCACGCATCGGCTAAAATGACGCTGGACAAATACGGCCACAGCCAGATCGCGCATAAGCAGGCGGCCATGCAAAGCCTTGACCGACTTTTTGTTGCCTCTGCCTAAACAATCATATGCTTTTATTCTTTTTTAACGTGAGGCCGGAGCTTCGCGTTTTTTGCCATGCAATGACATAGAAAACCCTCACTTTTTGATTGGGAAAGTGAGGGGTTTTTATGTACTGTTGTTTTTAACTGGATTCCGGTGGATTTTTTCTGACTTTTGATGCCCGTTTTTCTAAATTCACCGTCAAATTTATGGTCAGGGCATAGGAAAAACCTTTGTCTTACAGGCAAAAAAGCCTGATATCCCGCTATGTACAAAAAATTATGAAGAATTATATCTGCCAACTCTTTTATAGCATTCTCAAAAGAGTAAGAGCTTATACAGGAAAGGGGTGTGAATAATGCCATACAACGGGACAAAACAAAGCATATTTGATGTGTCCGTCGAGCTATTCTCAAAGAATGGTTACGACGCTGTTTCCATGAATGAAATTGCCGCGGCAGTCGGAATCAGCAACGCTGCGATATACCGGCATTTCGACAGCAAGGAAGCAATCCTTACGGATATTTTATCCACATTCCGTCGGAAATTAGACAGCTACATCCTGAAAGAAGAACAGGTAGACCGCTACATTGAATCCGATACGCCCCGCCAGCTTTTGGAGCGCTGCGTGGGACGGTTTGCCGAAGACGATATGGATTTTATGGCGAATGCTTACCGTATCACCTACCGCCAATTTCTGAACAACCAAATGGCCAGCGAATTGATTACTGCCCAACTTCATGAAGCGACTGCCAAAAGCATTCAGTATGTGCTGGACAGCCTGATCGGGCGCGGAAGCATCCCTGCGACGGATACTTGGTCTTTAGCACTGTTATGGACGCAATCCATGTTTTCGGCGGCGGTGATATGGGTGTTTCGTCTTTTCAATGGCGCGGCGCTGGAAAAATCGGAAGTGGAGTATAACGTGGTATCTGACCGGCTGGTCGAAATAGCGCTTTTTGGCAAAATGCAGTAGATATTTTTTGTCCATGGTGTTGGTTGACAACAACCAACATAAACGGGGCGGAGGATAACGCGGCGTCCGAACGACTGATCAAGATGGCGGTGAAAAAGTGCAGCAGATATTTTTTTATCCGTAATGTCGGTTGACGACAACCAACATGAACAGGGGTATGTCACAAAATGCTGACATTGCCTGTTCCGGTTGATCCGCAAAAATAAAAATGTAGAAATGAGGGATTATAAGTGAAATCAAAGCAGAAAAGATTTGGTCATGCAAAAATACTTTGTTTGGTGCTTTCACTGCTGATGATGGTGTCCGTGATGCCGATGGGCGCTACATTCGCCTCCGCAACAGACGGGGAAGAGACATCATCCGAGGTAACTCTGACAGAAGAATCTGTCGAGCCATCCGAAAGCACAGAACCGGAAGAATCCGAACCTGACGGAGAACCGGAGGAAAGCGGCGAGCCGGAGAATACTACATACGCAAACAGCATATCCGGTGTGCTCTGGATTGACGCCAACGAAGATGGTACATATGACGCGGGCGAGCAACCCCTTGCGGATTATCCCGTCTATCTATATTTAGAAGGCGATACGGATAACGCCGTACAGACGGCCACGACTGATGCGGACGGAAAATATTTATTTGAGGATATAGAGCCGGGCAGGTATGTTGTGGGCGTAAAGGCCGAAGAAAACGGCACGGAATATCTGCTGCCGCTGGTCGGTGTTCAGAAGGATAATAAGTTTTATTTTACGCCGGATTGGTCGAAGGTCATATCAAATCCGATTGATATTGATGCGGACACGATTGTGAGGAACATAAACGCCGCTATGCGGGCAATGCCGCAGATTCAGCCGATGGCGAATACTACCTATACGATTGATATAACCAACAGCACAACGGTAACCAATTCAATCACCACACAGGCCATACCTGGCGTCTCAATTACCAGCAATGTGCTGACTTTCGATAATACTGTTGATCCTACCGATACCTATATCCTGACCGGTACGACAACCACAGTCAGGGTCGTGATAGCAACCAGCGTTACGGCGAATATAACGCTGGATGGGGTTAACATCAGCAACGTGGTTTCCCCGTTCCAGTTAGCAGGCACAACAAATGTCAAACTTACGCTATCAGGCACAAACACTTTGCGGTGCACAGGTACGTCCACTGGGACTAGTGTGAATCAGGCGGGTATTTATGTACACCAAAATGCAACTCTCACCATTGAAGGAACAGACACACTGAACGCCACAGGCGGAACTTACGGTGCGGGCATTGGCAGTATTTATAGTACTTCAAAAGGGATTGTTATTATTAACAGCGGCACAGTCGTAGCCACAGGCGGAGCTTACAGTGCAGGCATCGGCGGTGGTATGATGGGCAACGGCGGTACGACCATAATCAACGATGGGATAGTAACAGCCACGGGCACCAGCGGTGGTGCCGGCATCGGCGGCGGCAACGGCAACAACGGCAACGGCGGTACGATCACCATCAATGGCGGTATTATTAATGCGTCATCCGGCACCGGCGGCGCAGGGATAGGCAATGGTTCCTATGCAACGGGCGTTTGCACTGTCACTATAACAGCTGGTATTGTCAAGGCGACAAGCGGCCATGCTTCCGGCGCGGGCATTGGTTCGGGCATCAACGGCACCACCTACGGCCCTGGCACAGGTGGCACAAGCATCTTCACGGGAGGCAGCATTGAGGCCAGAAATGGTTCTGGTACTATTATGGTACTTGACGTAGCAACCACCACAAACGGCGCATCCAACGGCACGCAACAAGTTTATTGTATTGCTGTAAAGGTTGTGCAAGGCGACGGCATAACGCCTGTTGCCGGTGCGGAAGTTCGCATTCCTGATAATGTAACCTCCGGTTATCTTTACACAGCCACAACCGATTCGACGGGAATTGCCTATTGCTGGGTTCCGGCTGCTACGGCGAAAATGATCGAAGCGGAGCATGAGGATTATGGTGCTGGTCAAACAGACCCGAATCCTAATATTCTTACAAACAATACCAACACGACTACAATTATTTTAGGTATGCGCACCACGCTTTCCCGGACGCCAAATACAATAGCCTTCATATCGGCCACAAACCCTACCCCCGTCACACTGAATATTAAAGCGGAGAATATGGTTTCGCCCGCCGGATTGAAAGAAATTGTTGGTTTAGAGTGGTTCCGGGTTTCGACTACAGACACAACAGTATATAACAGCGGCAGCTTTTCAACCGGCTATTCCGCTGCGATATCCGGCAATAGCGGCACTGATGCGGGTATGTCGGTGGATGACCCGACCAGCAATGATGAACGGAATTATGAAATGCCAGTCAGCGAAAACGGCAGGTATTGGGTCATGGTTCATTACAAAGATAAGAATGGCGTTGACCGCTATCAGGTCAAATCCATCGTTATCGACAATGTCTATACACCATCCACCTTGACCTATAAAGGCGTAAACGTATCGGACAGCAGCGAAATCGTGTTCCCATCCACTGACTACACCGGCGCGGGTGTGGCGTACCAGCTCAACAGCACCACAATCATATATTCCACCGCTGACGGCACGACGGCGGTAAGTGGCACAGGCGCGCAGATTACATTAACCGCACCAATACAGACACCCTACTGGATAACCCCATCCCCGGCAAGCTATACCGTGGATGTCGACGGTGTGGCTTTGGGTGAAAAGGTATTTACCTACGCGAGAGACCCCGCCTGGTGGGTAACGATCACTTATGCGGCGGTCATGGACACGGGCGGCAACGTGTCGATTGTTTCAAATACCAACCCCACCAGCGTTAAGTTAAACGTGGCAAGAACCAATGTGGAACCGACTGTGAACGCGGCTGCCCTCAATATTGAGCTTGTAGGATACAGGGATAGCAATTCGGCAACCCCAACGGCGGTGATCCCCATAACAACGGCATTCACCCCATCAGCCAATACTACTATTACCTTTGTGTATCGAAACTTAGCTGTGAACCTCACCATATCCAAAACCGTAACAGGTGCGTATGCCAATATGGAAAAAGTCTCTACTTTCACTGTAACCCTCTTGGAAAGCGACGGCGTGACGCCGCTGACCGGCACGTTCACCTATACGGGCGGCGTTATAGCCGGTTCGGGCGCGACCGCCCCCTCCGGCGGCACATTGACGCTGGGCTCCGGCGGCGAAGCCACGGTCACATTGACTACCGGGCAGACCATCACCATAGCGGGCGTCGCCACCTCCGCAAAGGTGCGCGTTGTCCAGACGACGGATGCGAATTACACCACCTCGTTCAAGGACAGCCTGGACGCGAGCTCCACAAGCGGAGCCGATACGGGCATGCGCAATATGACGGCCGCAGACAGGACGTTTGATTTTACTAACACGCGAAGCGTGGTTCCGGGTGGTATTTCCACGGGCAGCGGTGAAATGGTGCTGCTATCGCTCATGGCGCTGCTGGCTTTGGCGGCTGGCTTGATTATCACTGCGGTCCATCGCCGCCGTGCGGGGGCACGCTGATATGAGCGAATCTGGAAATAACACAGCGGCTCCATGCCATTCCCACCGGAGCAGGGATCATCCGCAAGCGCCGGCGCTGCTCAAGGACGTCCTGTCCCTGCTCTTAAAGATCGCGGTGATACTTGCCATAGTCCTGCTGGCATTTACCTTTATGTTCGGCCTTTGCCGGTATACGGACGCTTCGATGGCTCCGGCTGTCAAGGACGGCGACCTGGTGCTGTTCTACCGTTTGGATAAGACCTACGCGGCGGGTGACGTACTCCTGCTCACCTTCGAGGGACAAAAGCAGGTGCGGCGGGTAGTCGCCACGGCGGGCGATACGGTGGACATCACCGAGGACGGCCTCATGATCAACGGCGCGCTGCAGCAGGAGCCGGCGATCTACCAACAGACGCAGCGGTACGCCGCGGGTGCCACCTTCCCCCTCACCGTGGGCGAAGGGCAGGTATTCGTGCTGGGCGACGCCCGCGAAAACGCCACCGACAGCCGCGTATACGGCGCGGTAGAAGTAAAAGACACGCTGGGGAAGGTCATTACCATCCTCCGGCGAAGGGATATATAGCATGGGTAACCCCCATGTTCCTATATAGCAATCAAAAAAAATTATAATAAGGAGAATCAACATGACCAAGAAGAGTAAAACCCTTAGAGCATTTTTGACCCTCGCGCTCGCATTAGTTTTGTGCTTAAGCACCATGACCACGGCGTTTGCCGCACCCGGCCCCATCGAGGGAGGAACGGAACTGGTCCCGGCGCAGGCGGTAATCACCAAGGCGCTCCAGATGCCGGAGGGCACCGTCACACCTGCGGAGACCTTCACGTTTGCCTTTGCGAAAAAAGACCTTGACGGCCTCAGCACCACGACCGCGCTGGCGGATATGCCGGCCATTACCAGCAAAACCGCGGCGTTTGCGGCTACCGATACGGGTACGACGGCATCGAGCGTCACAACCGTTTCCAAGGAAACCGCCAGTCTCTTTGCCGGTGTCACATGGCCGCACGCGGGTGTATACACATACACCGTCACGGAAACAGCGGGCTCTACTGCCGGTATGTCCTATTCCCAGGCGTCGTATGACATCTCCGTCTATGTCGCCAACGGCAGCACAAGCGGCAGCCTGTATGTCGCGGCTATCGGCACGAACATTGTTACAACGGACAACGGAACGGCCGGCAGCGGCAAAACCGATCCGACGGCGAGCACCACGGTATCCGGCGCTTCCAGCGCGATGATGTTCACAAACACATATATACAGACGCCCACCGTTGTTAACCCCGCTTTGGGCGACGCGCTGTCCGTCAGCAAGACCGTGGCCGGCACATACGGCAACCAACAAATGTACTTCGGCTTCAACGTATCCCTGACCAAGGCGGCGCTGGTTTCCGGCACGCCGGCATACAAAGTGTATGTGATGGAAGGCACCACTGTCGCGACTACCGCCGCAAACGCAGCAATCAGCGGTACGGATACCTACGGCGCTTACATCAACGTAACAGCGGGCACGCCCATCACCATCAACTTAAAGCACGGCCAAAGGCTGGCCTTCATGGGGCTGCCCACCGGCACAGCCTACTCC
>Ga0153991_1000391_pt1 | contig 11232 bp, 10 predicted proteins | sample TSNC075MetaG_FD_104681 | JGI IMG/M metagenome (GOLD analysis project Ga0153991, IMG submission 104681) | Attine ant fungus gardens microbial communities from North Carolina, USA - TSNC075 MetaG | ecosystem: Host-associated > Fungi > Mycelium > Unclassified | place: USA: North Carolina, Jones...
AGTCAGCCGCTGATAAGTTCGGATGGACAGGAATACCATCTGTGTATCGGTGTATTTACGATTGATGGTAAATGTGGCGGATTTTACGGTCGGATCAGTACCTTGCCGCGAATTGATGAGAAAGCGCAGGATATTCCCGTATTAATATTATGAGAGCTATATTGCAGGAAGGAAAAGATTATTATGAAGGATAGTATTATCACATATCAGACATGGGCTCCGGATGAGACACTGTGGACACCCTGGGTAAAGCCGGTGCTATTCGCCAATGCTCCGAGAAGTACCGGTAGTCCGGTTACGATTCCCCGGTTAAAGTGGGTGACATCAGTTGAGCGGGATACCATTTTCATTCTGGATTTGCCCGGGAAGACCGGGGTGGAAGCGGGCCTTGCCTTTGCCCAGCTTGGATACCGTCCGATTCCGCTTTATAACGGGTTCAGAATAAGGAAAGCAAATCAATGATTGTCGATGTCAAAGGGATTGCGGCGGCCTTGTTTGAAGGTGCCAACATCCTTAAGAGCTGCTATATCAGACCAACCGCTCCGCCGGTCTTTTTACTGGATTTCAACCGCCTGGTCAAAACCGGAAAACGGCCGGGAATGTATGACAATCGTTGGTGTATCTTCCCCCAGGATATGCCATCGGCCACGTTCTTAAAGCAACATGGAATTCGCCGGGTAGTGGTATATTCGGAACGGATTCAGGAAGACCTGGCGCATATTTTATGTCGCTATCAAAAGGAGGGGATAGATATATATCTGTGCAATGATTCTTCGGCAATGATGAAAGTAAATGTAAAAAAACCATCCCAGTATAAGGGGTTGTTTTACCGCATTATGGTGATTTCCGGTTTGACCCGTAATGCTGCCGGGGGCTTTGGCGGCATGGTGCCGGAACCCCAGGCTGGCTCTGGGTATCACTACAGAGCCGGATAAGAGAAATCACAAAAGCCAAAGTAGAACCGACATTAGGAGGCCCTATGTTTAATAACATTAGTGAAATTTTTGAACGACCAAAGATTTATACGCAGAGCGATATGGATTTTTGGGATGATGAACATATTTCTAAACAAATGTTGAACGCTCACCTTGATCCCCTGTATGAGGGAGCAAGTAGAAAATTGGACTTTATTGAAACCTCTGCTGCATGGATTAAGAAAACTGTACCACCTGCAAAATATCGCCAATTGCTTGATATCGGTTGTGGCCCAGGAATATATGCCGAAAGGTTTGCTATGGCTGGATATCAGGTAACAGGAATTGATTTTTCAAAACGGTCAATAAATTACGCCCAGAACTCAGCGGTAAATCAAGGGTTAGAAATTGTTTACAGATATCAAAATTACCTGGAGTTAGAGGATAACAATGCTTTTGATTTTGCCACATTGATTTATTGTGATTATGGGGCTTTATCAACGCAAAACAGGCGAAAAATAATGCAAAATATTTATCGTGCCTTAAGGCCCGGTGGAAAATTTCTATTGGATGTATTTTCTATGGTGAAGTATGACGATTTTCAAGAAAAACAAACGTGGGATATTTGTAAAAATGGAGGATTTTGGAGCGCTGAGAACTATCTTGCATTAAATGGGTGCTATAAATATCCAGATAATGTGACGTTAGAACAGACAACAATTATTTCAAATGGCGAGATTAAAACTTGCTATTTGTGGAACTGTTGTTTCACCAGGGAAAGTCTGATTAGTGAAGTTGAGGGAGCGGGATTTAATACCGTTGAGATATTTAGTGATGTTGCGGGAACTCCCTATATAAAAGAAAGTCCAACTATTGCAATTCTTCTGGAGAAATAAGATAACAGTTTATTTTCCGGAAATGAATATCATCATTTAAGAAAACTGTTGACCATATTATAAGTGTAAGATCAAAAAGACCAGGAGGAAAATGGTGAAAACAATCGGATTGCTAGGTGGAATGAGTTGGGAAAGTACGGTTACCTATTATCAAATTATCAATAAAGTAATAAAAAAAGAGTTAGGCGGCTTGCATTCTGCCAAGGTACTTTTATACAGTGTGAATTTTGCTGAGATTGAGAAATGTCAGGCCGAAGAGGACTGGGATAAAAGTGCAGAGATTCTGGCAGCAGCAGCTAAGAATTTAGAAATTGCCGGAGCAGATTTTATCCTGATCTGTACCAATACCATGCATAAAGTTGCACCACAGATTCAACGCGAAATCAACATTCCCATTATCCATATTGCAGAGGCAACGGCAGAAGTGCTAAAGCAGCAGAACATTAAGCAGGTAGCCTTACTGGGTACAAAATATACCATGACACAGACGTTCTATAGAGCGAAACTGGAGGAAGCCGGAATTCAAGTTATAATTCCGGATGAATCAGGAATTGAATTGGTAAACAACGTAATTTACCAAGAGCTGTGTCTGGGAATTATCTCTCCACAGTCAAAGGAAAAGCTGCTTCATGTGATGGATGAACTCCATAAAAAAGGGGCGCAGGGAGTAATTCTTGGTTGTACGGAGATTGGTTTGCTGATTCAGCAAGAGGATACGGCTTTACCTGTTTTTGATACCACTGGGATTCATGCGACAAGAGCCGCAATGATGTCGATTGAGCCTACGAAAGCAGCAATGCCGGCAGTATAAAATGATGCTGGCAAGAGTCAACCATACTCTTGCAGCATCATTTTTATGCAATTAAGAGGTCTGAAAAGACGGCTCCATTTCTCCAAGCCGATCACAAAGCTGATCCAATGTAATAGCGTCCATTTTTTGCCGTACCGCGTCACTGATCTCGGCATATGGCTCAGCCAGCAGGTTGGTGATATTTTTACCAAAGGGGCATTCCTTAGTCGGATGGCTGTGTACGCCAATTAAATCATCTAGTGATTTTGGATCAACAGCATTGTAAATGTCTAACAGTGTTATATCCTTTGGTTCTTTTATCAGTACTGCGCCACCGGTGCCGCGGCTAACCTGGATAATACCCGCTTTTTTCAGATCACTTAGCAATCTGCGGATTTCTACAGGATTACTGCCGACACTGGATGCCAGAAATTCACTTGTTATTTTGGTCGTGTCCGGCAGCATTGCAATCATAAGCAAAATATGGACTGCCGATGAACATTTTATATTGATACGCATTTTCCCACCTCCAATCGTTGCGATAAGTGTAACATATTTTTTTGAAATTTTCAAGATGTAGGTATTGACATTACATCAAGATGTGTTATAATGTAGGTATTCAAGTTACAACAATCATATCATATAGGAGGATTTAACAATGGAAAAGAATTATAGCTTAATGAGTGTTGGTACGTTTAAAGGTGATCTGGCTGAAAAAGGCCGGGTAATGGCAGGGACTGAGTTAGGCCTTACGGGTTGTGAAGTGTCATTGAACTGCACACCGGCCGGCCGATTCACCCCATTTGTCCACACTCATAAGCTGAATGAAGAAGTGTATATTGTAATTAGCGGTAATGGTAAATTTATGGTGGATGACGATGAGTTTGCAATTCAGGAAGGAAGTGTAATCCGCGTTGCCCCGGCAGGTAAAAGAGCAATCAAGGCGGAGGATGAAGATTTGACCTATATCTGCATTCAGTCACAGGCGGGCAGTTTAACCCAGGCGACAAATGATGATGGGGTCATCAGCGATGCGAAAGCATCTTGGATGTAAGCGCAAAAAAAACAAGTAAAAAGGAAAGTTGATTACCGGGTCTCGATGAAGTGGCCCGGTTTTTTGCGGCCACAATATCAGGGCTGGATATTATCAAAACTATTGCAGAAGGTGGCAACATTGATTATATTATTACTATGTGATAACATTACATTAAACTTTACTATTGGAGAACAGTCAAAATGGATTACCGTAACCAACTATTTAAATATAAAATGCTATATGACCTGGAAGGCAGTGATCCATTATTCCTGGAGGCAATGAAGCAGAGTATTGACTTTCATAACACGAATTGCCATGATTATAGCCGGATTTTATCTCAGCAGGGATTCGAAGCCAGTGATTTAAAAACCATAGGGGATTTGCACCTTATCCCACCGATTCCGACGATGTTTTACAAGTCACACGAGCTGTCCTCCATGCTTGATCGCAAAATGCTGATAAAGTCAACCACATCAGGAACCAGTGGTCATCCGACGAAAGTCGGGTTGGATGCAAGGACTTGCTATTATGGCGCATGGATGTTATGGAGAACCCTTTCCTATCATCAGCTTTTTTCGTTAACACCGGCCAATTATATTGTATTGGGATATCAACCGGCCAGATATAATCAGATGGGAGCGGTTAAGACGACATTTGGCGGCACCTGTTTAACACCGGCCCGGCACAGAGAATATGCTTTAAAAAGAAATGGGACAGGCTATGATTTAAATACGGCAGGTATGGCAAAATGTTTACTGAAATACAGTCAGATGGATGTTCCTGTGCGGTTTGTGGGATTTCCGTCCTATTTTGTGTTCCTGCTAAACCAGTTGAATGAACTTGGTATTAAGCTAAAACTGCATCCCAAGTCGAAAGTTCTTCTTGGTGGTGGCTGGAAACAGTATTTCACAGAGCAAGTGGATAAACCGCAGCTCTATCAGATGACGGAAGAGATACTGGGAATCGCCAAGTGCAATATCAAAGAATTTTTCGGTGTTGTTGAGAACAATTTGCTTTATTGCGATTGTAAAAATCATCATTTTCATGTGCCGGTATACGGCCGGGTGCTGGTTCGGGATATAAAGACGCTGAAACCGGTGCAGAGTGGAACACCGGGACTTTTGAACCTTATATCGCCTTTGGTGGGCAGTATGCCGTTGGGAAGTATGATCACAGATGATATTGCCGTAATGCATGATGGCAAAACCTGTGGCTGCGGTATTACATCACCGTATTTTGAGATTCTTGGCCGCATAGGAATGTCGGAAATTAAAACCTGTGCGGCAGGGGCGAATGAATTGCTGGGAGATTTTTAATATGAATCTGGTAAATGGAAAAGTAATACAAGAGAATGAGTGCAGCGCAGTGCTTGACAGTTTGGCGATGCAGATACAAGAAACCATTAAAAAGCCAAGACTTGATCCAATGACGGTAGTTCAGGCTTGCGATACACTATCTCGGACGATGAACGAAGAAGCGTTTCAGCAAAGCCTGATGCAATTGGGGATTCCTGCTTATCTTATCGGCGAATATATCAGCGAAGCCAGACTTATGCTGAATCGGGAATACTTGATGAATAAACTACAGTCGGAGCTTGGTGCGGACGATTATGGTGTTCGTCGGTACCAACCGCCTTTTTATGATAAAGTAGTTGTGGAGAAGATGGTGCCACTTGGTGTTTTATTTCATATTGCGGCGGGTAATTCGGCCGGACTGCCTGTTTACTCAATTATCGAAGGTCTATTAACAGGGAATATCAACATTCTTAAGCTGCCTCGGGCAGAAGGTGGAATAACCGTTGAAATCCTGCTTGAACTATTTCGAATCGAGCCAACGCTGGCCGAATGTGTCTATGTCTTTGATTATTCGTCAAAAGATTTGGAAGCGATGAAAATGCTGAGCGAGTTGGCAGACGCGATTGTTGTATGGGGCGGCGATGCGACAATAAAGTCGGTCAGAGAAATGGCGGCACCCAATACCAAAATAATTGAATGGGGACATAAAATAAGCTTTGCCTATGTGTCCGGAGACAGCATAACAGATGAGGCCCTGGAAGGGATTGCAAGAAATATCTGCCAGACGAATCAACAGCTGTGCAGTTCCTGTCAGGGCATTTTTATCGATACTGATTTGATGGATGAAATTCATCGATTTTGCCGACGTTTTCTGCCGATTTTGGAGAAGGTAAGCAAGGAGCTGCATAGCGGTTTCAGTATCGGCATGGAAGCTCAGAACACATTGTATCAATATACAGAATCATTAAAGTCTATCTTTGATGACACCCAGGTTTTTCCGGGAGATCATTGCAGTATAACGGCATATACTGACACGTCTTTAAGATCTTCCGTTTCAGCAAGGAGTTGCTGGGTGAAAAGACTGCCCCGGAATAAGATTGTTGCGGTGCTTAGACCTTACAAAAGTCATTTGCAGACAGTAGGTTTGGTTTCCGATGAAGGAAGTGTTGCTTATTTAACAGAAGCTTTTTGGCGGACAGGAGTTGTCAGAATCACCGATGGAAGCCATATGTCAAAAATTTATAATGGAGCGGCGCGTGATGGGGAGTATTCATTGCGGCGCTATATCCGAGGCGTAGTATATGAAGAATAAAATAGGGTGCCATTAATCAAAATAGATAATATACATTAAAAAAATGCTACTATTATAAAAAAGTTACTATTTATTTCAGACATCATAATTGTTATGATAGTCTTATAATGCCTGGTGATGACAGTGAAAAGTTTAAGGAGCATTACAAAATAGTCTGAGAAATCGGCTATGGCGTGAATGCTCCTTTTTCTCATTATCATACCGGCGGCAGGGGGAATTTGATAGATGGCAAAGGAACGGTTGATTGAAAGCTGGTATGGGCTTTCATTAAAAAAGAAATTATATGTGCTCATGGTTAGCGTAACCATGTTTATGGCAGTTGCAATTCTGCTGAATATTAAAGTAAGCTATGTCTTTATTGATGATGTCAGGCAGTTGATGGATGATAATCTGTCCAGCTACGAATTCCAGGAGTCATTGGGGGTGGAAACAGATGCTTTTGCTGATCTGGTTCGGGACTGGTCAACAGAGAATGAACAGCGGTTTCTGGCCGCCAGTCGAACGGCACTGGAAACGATGAATAAGCTGCCATATAACTATTCCAAGATTGGTGAAGACCGGTATGCGATTACCTGGAATATCCGCAATGGTTATGAGGAATATCAAAAGCAGCGGGATAAAACAATCGCTTTAAAGGGAAGCGGTCAGGGCTATATCGCGGAATTATATAAAACATATCAAATGCAAAGCTATCTGAAAACATATGCCAATCGATTAACGAAGGTAGTTCTGGACGAAGGAAATGACTACTATCAGAGAAAGGTTCAAACGCTCCAGCAGATGCCTTACATCCTGACGGTCATCAGTTTCCTGTCGCTGGGGATTTTATTCTTTCTCCTGCGCACCATGATGGGCAGGATTGTAAGCATTGTTTTAAAATTGGTCGAAGTAACTTCCGGTATTGAAAAGAACAATTTTTCCGTACCAGATGTATCCTGGAAAGGCCAGGATGAAATCGGTCAGTTAGTGTCATCTTTTAACAAAATGAAACATGGGATGCGCGATTACCTTCTGACCCTGGAAGAGAAGCGGGTCATTGAAGATCAGCTGCATCAAAAGGAACTTGAGCAGGTCAACCTGGAACAGCGGTTTTCCATGGCCCAGTTGCAGCTGGTCAAAAGCCAGCTGAATCCCCATTTCCTTTTCAATACCTTAAATATGATTGCCAGAATGACCCAGATAGAGGAAGCACCGATATCTGAAGAAATGCTGGTTGCCCTAAGCAATCTTTTGCGCTACAGCCTGCGAACGACGGAAGCCTTTGCCCCATTAAACCAGGAACTGAAAATCGTTGAGGATTACATCTATATCCAGAAAAAACGATTTGGTGACAGAATCCGGTGGACGGTGGACTGTCAGATTCAGCCGGAGGAAGTGGAGGTGCCGGTATTCCTGCTCCAGCCACTGGTTGAAAATGCAGTGATCCATGGAATCTCCGACAAGGAAAGCGGCGGACATATCGACATCAGGATTCTGAAGGAGGGTGATATTTTGAAAATCACTGTAGCAGATGATGGAATTGGAATGAGTGAGGAAAAACTGCAGCAGCTTCGTAGTGTCAGCCTGGGCATTGGCCTGGGAAATATTAACCGGCGCATTGCGGCATATTATGAACATGGTGAGGTGCGGATTGACAGCCAGGAAGGTGTCGGAACTGTCGTGACCATGATATTTGGTAACCGGAAGCAGTAGGAAGTGGGAGGAGTAAAGGATGAAGCGGATACTCATTGCGGAAGATGAATTTATTGAGCGAATGGTACTTAAAAAGATACTGGAGAAAAAGTTTGGCGATCAATGCGAAGTCCTGGAGGCGGAAAAGGGAACCCAGGCGCTGGAGATATTTCGCAGCACCGATATCCACATCGTGATTCTCGATATCGAAATGCCAGGAATTAAGGGCGTTCAGGCGGCAGAGATCATGCGCCGGGAAAAGCAGGGATTCTGTATTATCTTCCTGACGGCATATGATAAATTTGAGTATGCGAAGAAAGCAATTGCAGTACGGGCAATGGATTATCTGCTGAAGCCATATTCCGAACGGGAATTAATCAGCGTTGTTGATGAAGCCATTCATCTGACCGAAAAATATGAAAAAGTCCATGCGGAAAGAGAGGACGAGTCCGGGGCCGGGGTAGAAGAAACGGATTTGTCATTAATGGGAGATTACAACCAGACGTTACTGACCGAGGAAGGGACCGATGAAGGCACCGGGGAAATCCCCCCCAGCCGGCTGAATGTGCTGGTAGCGATGGTGGAAGAATATGTAAAAAAGAACTTTATGCATGAAATCTCCATGCAGGATGCCGCGCGGGCGGTTAACTACTCTGATGCCTATTTCTCAAAAATGTTTAAACAGCAGTTTGGCCTGAATTTTACGGCCTATCTGACAGAATATCGCATCGAAGAAGCGAAGAAGATGCTCTGTCAGCCCGCTATAAGTGTAAAAGACATTGGTGTGCGGGTCGGCTATCCGGATTCGAATTACTTCGCCCGGGTTTTCCGGCGGATGAACGGAGTAAGTCCTTCCGAGTACCGGATGGGCTGTTTGAAAGAATTATAAAAATAATCCTATGAATGACAAAAATGTCCGATTTTTTTTTCACATTTTATCCCCTATAATTTAGACATGAAAGAGAAACAAAAGAAAGGGGGCACGATATGGCAGAAGAATTATTTCGGATGGAAGGAATCAGCAAAAGTTTTCCCGGCGTAAAAGCCCTGGATCACGTCTCCATGAACGTATTCAAAGGCGAAGTGCTTGGTCTGGTTGGCGAGAACGGTGCCGGTAAATCCACATTGATGAAGATCCTGTCCGGTGTATACCGCGCCGATGAAGGAGAAATCTTTATCGAAGGACAGAACGTAGTCATTGATTCCGTCAGCAAGGCCCATGACTTGGGCGTCAGCATTATTATGCAGGAGCTTAATATGTGCGGACACTTAAGCGTGGCAGATAATATTTTTATCGGCCGGGCCCATAAAAAAGGATTGTTCATTGACGATAAAAAGATGCACGAAGAAGCCAGGAAGATCCTGGATGATCTGGGAATTGATATCTCTACTTACGCCCAGGTCAGCAGTTTAAGCGTAGCAAAGCAACAGATGGTCGAGATTGCCAAAGCCATCAGCTTTCACTCCAAAATTCTGGTATTAGATGAGCCGACGGCGACATTGACGGAACGCGAGATCGAGCAGTTGTTTGGCATCATCCGCCGCCTGCAGAAGAAGGGTGTGGGAATGGTATATATTTCCCATCGGATGGCCGAACTGAATCAGATTTGCGAGCGGGTTACCATCATTCGTGACGGCCAGTACATCGGCACCAGAAATCTGAATGAAATCACCATGGATGAACTGGTCAATATGATCGTTGGCCGTTCCCTGGAAGATAAATACCCCAAATATCAACGGAAAATCAGCAATGAGATTGCCCTGGAGGCCAAAAATGTCAGGCGGGGAACGAAAGTCAACGCCGATCATTTTTATGTCAGAAAAGGCGAGATTCTGGGCATCTCCGGTCTGGTCGGAGCCGGCCGTACCGAACTGATGCGATGCATCTTCGGGGCTGACCATCCGGATCATATGGAACTTTGGCTGGAAGGAAAACCGATAAAAATAGGTTCCGTAATTCAAGCCATCAAACATGGCATTGGCTATGCCACGGAGGACCGGAAGCGGGATGGCCTGGCCCTTGGCCTGGATGTGAAATACAATACCAACATGGCCCATTTGCCCCAGCTTACCCATATGGGCTTCATCGATGATAAAGCCGGCGAGGCCAATGCCGAGAAGTACGTGAAACTGCTCCGCACCAAGACGCCAGGTATCCATCAGCTGTGCCGGAACTTATCCGGCGGTAACCAACAGAAGGTAGTATTGGCAAAGTGGCTCTGCAACGATGTAAAAGTATTGATAGTAGATGAACCCACCAGAGGTATCGATGTAGGTGCAAAGTATGAAGTTTATGAATTGTTCAACAAATTGAGCGATCAAGGCGTGGCAATTATTATGATTTCCTCCGAGCTGCCGGAAGTCTTAGGCATGAGTGACCGGATTCTGGTCATTCATCAGGGCGAAATCAATGGCGAACTGGAAGCAAAGACAGCGACCCAGGAACAAATATTATATCTGGCCGCCGGTTATAACAAATTAGAGGGAAAACCAGCTCCCCGATTATCTACAGCGAACTGAAGGGAAGGATGAAAGAAAATGGCAGAGAAAAATAAAGCATCGGCAGGCGGTATCAGTAAGCTGAATGCCGCAACCAGACGGGCAATTTATTCTTTAGGTATTTTGATTGTATTATTTATTTTGTTTTCCATGCTGCAGCCACAGAAATTCCTGGCGCCAACCAATCTGCAGAATCTTCTGCAGCAGATTGTTACATACACCATCATCGGATGCGGCTTAAGCTTCTGTCTGGTCTGCGGTGGCAACGATCTGTCGGCCGGCGCCTCCATGGCTCTGTCCGGAATTATCATGGTAAGCCTGCTGATTCAGGGGCTGCCACTGTGGCTTTGTGTTCTGCTTTGCCTGGCGATGGGCATTGTAACCGGTATTATGAACGGATTTTTTATTGAGATTCTGGGAGTTGTTCCCTTTGTTGCCACCCTGGCAACCCAGTGGGTATATCGTGGTATGGCCAATGTTCTGGTAAATGGAGCACCGCTGTATACCATCAATATTCCTGCGGAAGCCGTACAGAAGCAGTTTTACGTACTGGGCGGCGGCCGGATCGGCGGCAACGGACTTCCTTACAGCGTTATCATTACCCTGGTTTATGCAGTCATTCTGGTAATTGTTCTGGCGAAGAGCCGGATCGGGCGTCAGATTTATGCCTGCGGCTCCAACTTAGAGGCGGCCAAGCTGTCCGGCATCAATGCCGTGAAAACCCGTATGTTTGCTTACTGTATTTCCGGTTTATCAGCAGCTATCTGCGGAATCCTGGTAGCGTCCAGGCTTTCCAGTGCCCAGCCGACCGCTGGTAAC
>Ga0153991_1000392_pt1 | contig 11232 bp, 11 predicted proteins | sample TSNC075MetaG_FD_104681 | JGI IMG/M metagenome (GOLD analysis project Ga0153991, IMG submission 104681) | Attine ant fungus gardens microbial communities from North Carolina, USA - TSNC075 MetaG | ecosystem: Host-associated > Fungi > Mycelium > Unclassified | place: USA: North Carolina, Jones...
AGTAATAGGAAATGGTTGCTAGAGGAGTAGAGAACTATGGCCAGGTGTAAGGAAAAGGATGACAAGCACAAAACTTCTTGTAAAAATTCCCAACAGGCATAAAACAACCTGTAACAACCTCTTATTAGAAGGATGGAGAGCAGCAATTACAGTGGAAACAAATGATGGCCCACTCACCAGGTTATCCAACAGATATTGATAGTGAGCCTGATAGGAAAGAGAGAGAAGCAAAGAAGTCCTGTTGACAGTTGAGACAAAGAAGCAAGTGCACTTATGTAAGTATGGTTTGTATATGATAATACATGGTACAATAATCATTTTAATTTAACACTTCCCCTCACTCAAAGTAGTAGTTATTGGGTGACAATATAAATTAAAAAGAGAGTTCAGAGAATCTCCAGACCAAGGAGTGGATGGAATTGATGGAACAGTATTTGACCAAGATTCTTAGTCAAGATATCAGCAGGGTTCCTAGCTCTATCAATGTGGTATGGTCTGATTTTGTCATCCTCTATTGCATCCCTGACATAGTGATACTAGATATCAATGTATTTGGACCTTTTCTCTTGTACTGGGTTAGTACTCCAGAAGAGTGATCCAAGGTTATCATCATAGAGATAAGGGACAATATCAAAACCAATCTCACTTAGGAGATTTGATGTCCAGATGAGTTAGTGACTACAATCAGAGAGTGCTATATACTCAGCCTCAGTAGAGAAAAGGACTACTAATTTCTGTTTGTGACTTAACTAGGAAGTGATTCCTTGAGCCAGTATAGTAAAATAGCCAGTAGTTAACTTGTAATGCTTATGGTCTTGGCCTCAATCAGAATCAGAATATGTTACAAGCAATTTATTGCTTGATCCATTATAGACTAGCCAATATTTGCAAGTGACAAGCAAGTATCTACAGAGGTGTAACCCAACTCAATAATGATCATTGAAAGGGTTTGCTATTTGTTGAGCTAACTTGATAACTGCAAAGCTAATGTCTGGTCTCAAGCCAATCATCAAGTACATTAGAGAACCAACCAGTTATTAGTACTTTTGGCAAAATTTGGGATCACACTGCTTTTCATTTGGTTTAAAGCTAAACTCAGATGGCAGTGGAGTATGAGTAGGATTAGTTGCAACATTAAAGTATGCCAGTACCTTCTTTAAATACTCACATTGATCAATAAATATCTTTTGATTTTTACAATCATAGCTTATGTATATGCCTAGGAACTCTGTGGTTTCACCAAGGTCACAACACTCCTATCTAGCCATAAATTTCTACTTCAACTCATTGAGGAGCAAGGAACCTTTAGTACCCATAAAGCAAACATCATTAACATAGACAATAGCTATAACAAGTGCTTTGGTCTTTTTGTCATGATAGTAGTATACACTAGCATTAGATTTACATCTCTTAAATTCTAGGGCAAGCATTAACTTAGTCATTATGTGCCACCAGAATAAGCTAGCTTGCTTAAGGCTATACAATGCTTTGCAAAGTTGCCAGACTTTGTTTTTTCTCCCAGGTAGTCTGAAATCTTCTGGCTGCTCCATATAGACTTCCTCATCCAAATCACCATATAAGTAGGTTATTTTGATATCAATGCTTTAAATATCCAAATTCTTAAGTGCAGCAATTCCAAGAAGTAGTCATACAGTTTCATAACAAACAACTGGAGAGAGTAATTCATTAAAGTTGATGCCTTCAACTTAAAAAAATCCTTTAACAACAAGAGAAGATCAATAACAGCTATCAGGCTTATGTTAAACATCCAGCAGTTCTTGACTGCTTTTCTTCTCTTAGAGAGATCCATAATCTCATAAATATCTCTGTCTTTGAGTGATTTTAGCTCCTTAAGGCAGGACTCAAGCCATCTCTTCTTAGAGTTAGCTTGTAATTTAGTGACATCTTTAAAGGTTTTTGGTAGAGAGTGAGTCTCAGTTGCTCTGAGTACCAAGAGAAAGCAAATATGCTCTACTCTTTCTTCTTTTGTAAGGTGTACCATGTAGTTGGTAATAGCTATGATAGCTGACTCACCTACTAGGAATAGAGCATTCATCCTATTTCTCTTTATGTCAATTATGATGGGTCATTGTCCTACCTAGTCAACTTCATAGCAAATTCTATTTATTTCAATAGTATTGTCCCATTGACTATATAAATAGTATATTTCTTCAATTGAAATAGTATTAGGCTGTGCTTGAATGTATCTGCAAACATTCTATGTATCATATCTAGATTAGCCTTACCAAGATATTGTTATCACTCAGGGTATCTTAAGATATCTGTGAAATGGCAATTCTCTTCATATACATTGCCTTAAACTCTAGTCTCATGAGTTGATTTCCTCAAGTTATATCTCGGAGGAAAAACATCTTCTTTTAGCTGTGGATCATTACCTCATTTTTGAGATATTACAGTTAGGACCTGAGAAGAGGTATACTATAAGAGACTAGCTTCAGGAGAAGATGAGCTTGAGGAATGTATCTCAACATCTTCATCTTCAATATCTTGAACCTCTTCAATTTTCACTAAGGAGCATTTAGATGGTGTCAGTAGAGGAGAGAGAGATAGAGATTCTGAGTGAGTTAGCAAATTAGAAAGGATTGAAGGAGTAAGGGATCTAGGATATACAGGTATTAGTAGAGAGGATGTTAGAGCAGGTTTATCTATACCAAAAGGTTCAGATGCTAATGATTTTATCTCTGGGGTTAGTCCACTAGAGGACCTTCTCTTTTTGGGATGAAAGAATAGACATCTAGGGAAGTGTCCTTCATCAAAAATGGCTTAGGTAGAACAGAATATAACATTCTCTTATGTATGGCAAATAAACCTGTAGCTATTATCCTTATACCCAATAAATATCATTAGTTCAGAGCACGGTATAAGTTTATTTGTGTGAACTTCATTAGGTAGATACACATATGCTCTATAATCAAAGACATAGAGATGTAATATTTTAGGTTTTTCAGCTGTGAAGATCTCCTAAGGTGTTTTTCATTTGAGATATTTAATAGGAGTATGATTATAAACATGTGTGACAGTTGCAAAAGCAAACTCCCACCAAAAGTCAGGTAAGCATGCTTCAAGTTGTATAGATTGCACTTTTTCTAGCAGTGTCTAATTTAACTATTCTGCTTGACCATTTTGTTAATGTACATGTAATGTACTTGTCTCATGGACAATCTCCTGTTCACATAGAAATGATTGTAATTCCAATGTTATATACTCTCTCCCATTATCAGTATACAGGTGTTTAACAGAGTAGGAAGTAGTATTTTACTACAGCCAGAAAACAGCTTTAATTGCTTCTGCAACATTTGATTTTTTTGTGCAAGAAAGCAACTCTACAATAGAAGGAATAATCATCAAGGAATGTAATTACTTACTTATACTTAGAGTATGATAAAGTAAGGAGCTCAAGGAGATCTGAATGAATCAATCCAAGAGTTTCACTAGAATACTTAGGATTCCCAGGGAAACTGTGCTGGTGTAGCTTTTCTAAAGTACAACCATAGCATATATGTTTCTTGTTAGGGAAGCAGATCTTCTCAGTACTTTCAATATTGTCTAAAATATATCTCATGGCTTTATCAGAGATATGCTGAAAATAACAATAAATTGTCTCATAATCTAGGTACCTTGTAACAAGGCTCACAGGATTAGGAACATTGTTTTTAATGATATATGTTCTCATAACCTGGATACTCCTCCAAAGATTAGGTAGGGCAGAAAAGACAGCATTACTATTATGGACTCCCTCCAAACCCAGTGTTTGAGTTAAGAAAGAATTATATAAACCAGAACAAAGCTAAGTCTGTACTACTACACTAACCCCTATATATATATATTACATTAGTCCTTGTGCTCTCTACATCACTCCTTTATTATAACAAACATCATCCAAATATCATCCTTGCATCCTTCTCAGTGCACTACATCATCCAAATGTTATAAAAAGTAAACTCATTATATTACCCCTCTTCTAAGATCATATCTTTGCAATATTGATATATGTCTTCGTGAGTAGTTAAATGGTAGGGACTCTAGGTACATCTGGGTATTTCTAGTAAAATTCTCTGCATGATCTCAGTGCTCCATTAATTACTTCATCTCTATTTTCCCAATTTCTTTTTTCTAGCAACTATCCTTTCCATTTGATAAGGTATTGTAATTTGCTTTCTCTTCATCTAGAGTTAAGTATTTCTTCTACTTTCTGTATGTTAGTTTAGTTGTTAGGATTAGCAACTCTATTGTTGGATTTCTATAATTATTACTCAAATGTGGACATCACGTAAGAAGTAAGATAGGACTCATTGACGATTGGATGAATAGACTTCTATGTAGACAGGATCTTGAGTTCATAAGCCAATTTACCAATTTTCTGTATTATGGGAAATGGTCCTAATCACTTGGTCGACAGTTTCTTTGAAGGTTGATCTGTGTTATAATGTATTACATCTACCTATACCAAATCTCTGCTTGATCGTTCTGTTTCTGGTTTTCTCTTTGAATCCTACTTTCTCTTTATCATCTCATTTGTTTTCTTTAGTGCTAACTCTACCTTATCTCTAATTTTCTTGATTATTTTGAGGAATTGTTTAGTTCCTGGAGAGTTTTTGGTTGACGAGTTTATATCTTTGCCAATATTCGGATAACGTTCTAAATTGACCATGAAAGGAGATTGTTCTGTGCTAGAGTAAATCTGATTGTTGTAGGAAAATTTTGTGATTGATAACCATTCTGCCCAATTGTTCTGCCTATATTACAATAGAGTCAAAGATATTGTTCTAGTTCTTGATTGACTTGTTCTGTTTGACCATTGGTTTGGGGATGATAAGCAATTGAAGAATTTCTCTTTATTCTGAGTTGTGAGCATAGTTCTTTTATGAACTTCAACACAAATTGTGGTTCTCAGTCACTGATAACTTTTTGGAGAATTCCTATGTTTTTGAAAACTCAATCCCAAGATATCTTGGCTACCCCTTGGGCTGTAATATTCATATTGATTGGTATATAGCAAGTCATCTTGGAGAAATAATCCACTATCACCAATATTCTGTTATATCCTGCTAACTCTGGTAACAGTCCTATTAAATTGATACTAACAATCTCCTAGGAGTTTTGTGGTACTTTATTAGGGTAAAGATAATTTTGTTTGGATTGTTGGTTTGGTTTGGTTGCTTAGTATTTTTCACATCCTGCGATGTATTGTTTAATATCTTCTAATATTTTAGGCCACTAGTAGTTTCTTGTTATCAGCTTGTACATCTTGGCATAACCTGGATGACCAGCTAGTTCAAAATCATGATATTTAGTGATAACTTCCTCTCATAGTGTGACTGAGTCAGAAATGTATTCTCTCCTTTCAAAGTAGCATCTTCTTTTCTCTTTCTTATTCTTTCTCTTGTTACTCCATTGCTCCTCTTACTTCTTTTTCTATGAATTCCTCTGCCTCTTCTATCTCTTTCCAAAATTTATTTTCCTAAGTTTTGATACTTCTGAACCATTCTCCTTTCAGTAATGTTTGATCTACATTATCATTCTTTTCCTAAGTATGATCTAGTCTTCAAGATAGTGCATTTACTTTCTTTTAAGAGTTGCCCAGTTTGTGTATTAGTTAGAAGTTGTATTCTTGTAACTCTGTCATCCAGTGGGCTTAGTGGCAATTGAGTTTTTGTGACTTCTTGAAGTATCCTAAATTCTTATAATCAGTTTATATTTCAAATTGATCACTTCCTATAAAATACTGTTACCATTGCTTAAGTCCTTCTATAATTGCTAGTAGCTCTCGATCATATATCTCATAGTTCCTTTTTGTTTCATTCATTGCTCTAGATAGGTAGGCAACAGGTCTATAAGAACTGTCTTCTTGTTGCTATGATAGTATGCTCCCAATTGCATATTCTGACATGTTAGTTTCTAGTCGTAGTTTTTATTTGGGATTGAGAATTGCTAAGATAGGAGGGTTTACCATTTTATCCTTGAGTTTGTTGAAGATGTTTTTCTCTTTGTTTCTCCATTTCCACTCTTTTTTCCCAGTAAGTTCTGTTAATAGTTCAGCAACTTTGGCAAATCTAGGAATAAATCAGTGATAGAAATTACAGAACCCCAAAAACTGTTATACTTCTCTCTTGTTTTGGGGTTCAGACTATCCAGCTACTCCTTTGGTTTTAGTGGGATTGGTTTCTATGCTATCTTGTGATAGGATAACTCCAAGGTATTCAATTTTTGTTTGGTAGAACTTGCATTTCTTAGAGTGTAGCAATAGTTTGTTACTAGCTAATATCTGTAGTACTCATCTCACTATGTCTCAATGCTCTTCTATGGTTTGCATTGAAAGGGTGCAAAAGGGAATTTCATACTGGGACAAACAAAACAATGATGTGCTAGCTCCCAATTGCATGCTAAAGGTCTAAGGGGAGATTATCAAAGTTGAAAATTTATAAATAATTAGAGAAATAAGAATTATATATAGCTCCAGTAAAATATATGTTGGTGGTTGTAAAAGGATTGTAAGATCTCTCTAGATTGTCGTCACATAGCCTCCCTAAGGTGTTAACTTTTACACACTGTGACAAAAGCTCCTTTGGAAAATACAGTTAGTTGATTACTCATGGACCCTCCATACTCAGTTGCTCTCTTGTCTGCACTCCCAATACCAAACCTTACAGGTGTAATGCAATCCAAGTGTGCACCTAGCTAAGCTTTTCTAGCCTATTGTCCTCTCCAAAGCCTGCCCAAGTTACATCTGTGTTTTCTTTCTAGATCAAGTTCTGGGTATATTCTGTGTTCTTCTCAAGACACCCTACTAGTCCCAGTCTTCTTACTCTCAATAGATCTGCATTCACAATTCCAGAGGCAGTGTAGATGGAGATAAGAGTCAAGAGGTTCTTCTCTAATCCAACTGTACTCTGGATACTATATTAAAGATATTACAAATGGCTCAAACTCAAGAAATGAAATATAAAAAGGAAACTATTACTACTTTTAGGATTCTATTGACTCCTTTTTGTCCTAAGGTCTCCCAAAATCCCACTGATAATGTGGTCCTCTCCTTTTCTTTGTGATAACATATTCTCTCACCAAGTCCTTCCTATCAAAGATAATGTGTCTTCATCACTACTTTTTTCTAGAATATTCTCATATCTTCCTCTATTATGCTCTTGATGCTGCTTTATAATTTGGATTTCATTGATTACCTGTTAAGTAGTTAGCAAGTCTCAATAAATATCTAGTATCTCTAAGTCGTGTCCTAGAGGTCATTTATCTAAATATAATCAATCTGATGCCATTAATACTTATTTACAAGCACAAAGTCTATCAGCCTAAGTTCTTCATCTGAGTAGTACTGGTTCTAGAGTACAAGTTTACCATCTTTCTAAGTTAGTCTATCCAAAAGTAGTTCTAGGACATAGTCTCTCAGTAACTCTCTTAGTAACCCAATGCCAATTCATCTTAATTGCTTCTTGAGGTCTCAACATGAGCTCTAGGTCAATTATCACCTGCTCAATATATTCATCATATAGTGTTATGTTCTAAGGATATAGAAAGGGTTCTAGAGTGAATTCCAATTAAGAATCCATTATTATAAAGCTTATTAAATGTTATCTTCCATGGAAAATTTGCTTGTAGTGTAACAGCATAAAGATTAGAATGTCATCCATGTAGATCATGATCTTTCTTATCATGATTAATTTGCAAAATAGAGTGTCCATCATGAGCTAAAAGGTTGTGGGCAAGTTACACATGCCAAAATACATCATCAAGGATTTGAATAGTCCTTAATTTATCTGAAATGCTGTTTTCCACTCATCTCCTTCTCTTATTCTTACATTATTATATCCCTATCGAATGTCTAATTTCATAAAGTATCGGGCTCCTCGTACTTTGTCAATCAGTTCTTGAATTAATGGCAAAGGATATTTGTTTTTTATTGTTGCTTTATTAAGTCATCAGTAGTCTTGTACTGGTCATAGTGAGCTATCCTTCTTCTTTACAAAAAAAAAGGGAGCTGCACAAGGTGATTTTGAGAGTCTGATCCTTCTTGACTTCAAGTACTCTTCAAGGAATTTGTTAAGTTCTTCTTGTTCTTTAACATTTAATGGATATATCTTATAGTCTTTTAATGTTGCGTTAGGTATTAACTTGATGGTGTGATCCCATTTAGATCAATCTGGTAATTTTTTGAATACTGCTTTGTTAAAAACCCAATTATTGAAGTCTTGGTATTCTTTGGGTATATCTCCTCCAATTTCTTCTATGCCTTTGCTCCTACTTCAAATGTTTAACTCTTCTCTTTTCCACGCTTCTTCTTCTAGGTTAATAAATAGCATATTTTCTCTTTCTTTTATAGTTTCTTTTTCAATGTCTTCATCTTCTACTTCTTCTGGTTCTTTTGGTATATAGACCTTTTTACACTACTGCAAATAGTTCTGTAGACTGATTGAGGAATTTTTCTAGTTGATAGATGGGTTATGTTTCTGTAACCAATTGTATCCTAGAAATAGATTGTGTTTGCCAAGGTTTGTCACTAATAATTGAATAAGCTTCTGGTGATCGCTGATAGTCATGTTCATTTTGACAATCTCTATGACACTGCTATTCTTGTTTGCAGTTCTATCAGCATCATAATAGGTGATTGAAAATGGTAGTTGTATTGTGTCAAGGTTGTTTTTCTTTATGAATTTCCAGCTTATACATGAGCTTGTACTCCCTGAGTTGACTAGTGCCTGTTTGCAAAATGTTTTGTGAGTGTCTGTTATTATCAATTTGACTTGGACATTTAGCTATTTATCTCCCATCTTCCTAAGTATCGATGGTTCCTCTAGTGCTTTTAAGGCCAATAAGACTTTGTTGTTTATCATTTCATTTAACTCTTTTATTTTTTCTTCTGTACATTCTTCCACTCTCAAACTATGGGCCCACATCTTTAGTATACCAATTGCTTCCTCTTTGTAACTCTATTGGATTTTCTTTGCTACCTATTTTACTGAGTATCCCTTATTTGTCTCATATTTTCTTGCACCAAAATAATCCAAAAAGTCTTTTATTGTTTTATTTGGTAATCAAACTTTTGAATTTATGAAGACAAGTGAGCCAGTGCTTACTTCCTACCTAGGGAAAAATCCTCCATCACATTCTCTATAATCCTTACTTCTTCTTTCCTCTCCTTTCTCAGTTTGGAGCACCTTGCAGTGGGATAACCTGTTTCCCCACAGTTATAACACCTCATTTCCCTGTGCTTGTCTACTTCCATTGTATTAGGGTCTTGTCTTAGAATGTCCAAAACGGTTTTTTCTTTGTATCTCCTGAATTCTCCAAATTCTTCCTTTCTCCAAACTCCTCAATAGCTTCTTATCTTGACCTCTCAAAACTTAACACTTTCTCATACCATTCATCTAACAAATCCAAATTTCTCAACTGACCAATCTTGACCAGTTTTCCTACTAATGCTAAATGGATTCCTTTCTTGAATAGGCCTATTAAGACTATCTCATTATATCCTAAAAGCTCCTTCCAAGTGACAAATTCTGACCAGAAATCTTCAAGCAACTGGTTCCCTTGCTTGAGCTTGATTAACTTTTTGATCACATGGGTTTAAGTTTCCATTGATATAAAGAACTATACCATCTTGTCCATCATTTGTTCCCAGGTTTTAAATGGGGGTTTGTTGGTCATAATTGATATGTTGAGATCTTCATTAGTCTTTTTTCACTTCTTTTGAAAAGGTAGAAACTTTCTGATTTGCATATCTGCCTATTATTGGGCTCGATTGTTCTTTTCCCTTTGATCTTTCCTAAAGCCATTTTGATCCTCTCCTATTTTTTCAAGATATCATTGCTTTGGAAAAATAATGTTATTCTTTGGCACCAAGCCCTTACTTTATCTGGACTTTCTTTGAAGTCGTCAGGTTTCTTTATTTCCCTTTTGGCCAGTTTGTTAGCAAAGTCCTTTTTGACTTCTTCCATGAAGTTCTGTATACTGGTTGCATAAACATTCTTGGTCTCTCCTCCTAAATCCTTCCATGCATCAGACAGAGAGTTGAAAAAGAGGGTTATGATAATAGTTAAGAATACTGTGATGACAGCGAGTAGAATTATGGTAATAGAGTGAGATTGATTTGATTTGATAGCTTTGTTCTTATGTTACAAACTCCCTCCAAACCTGGTGTTTGAGTAAAAAAAGAATTATATAAACCAGAACAAAGCTGAGTTTATACTACTACACTAACCCTATATATATATATTACATTAGTTCTTGTGCTCTCTATGTCACTCCTCTGTCATAATGAACATTATCTAAATGTCATCCTCACATTCTTCTCAGTACACTATATCATCTGAATGTTATAAAAAGTAAACTCGTTACAATTACCAGATGAGTTATGAAAGGTTGAACTATCTATTGTATCTTCTATACTTAATTTAGATTAGAGCAACTATCCAGTAGAAAAAAGACACATACATAGTTATGCCAAGAATACAATATACTAGCCATAGTTTAGAGATAGCAGTTCTGGTTGTCCTGTCTTTAGGGTTAATGATTTCATGGTCTATAAGGACAGTTTCTATAGCAACTATAAAAAGAGATGCTTTAGAACTGGCTATCTCAACATGACCATAATTTCCTTGAGTTATAGAGACAAAGTTAGACTCAAAAGGAGTAAAATAGGCAAAGGTATCAGAGTTCAAGAACTATTCATCATTATAAAAGTGGCCATGTGGTGCTTCTTTACTCTTACATATAGTATATAGTGCTTTATCATATTTACATAGATTCTTAGCTATAGGCAATGTAGGTAATATGAATTTATTATCACATTGAGCTATACAAACTATACTACTCAATGCTACAAAGTTCCTAGCTGCAGCCATTACATTGGTACAGGTTGCAAGGGACTAAGCTGAGATAGTTAAAGAATAGTAGAGGATAGTAGAGAAATGTACATACAGGTCATATCTAAAAATTTTATTATTCAAGTCCCAATCCTTAGGACTTCCCAAAGATACTATATTATTAGCATTGGCTGACTCCCCTAAAATAGATATGTTTGTCACTGAAGGTGGGTCAACATCTATCTTGGATAGACTACTTTGAACCTAAGGAGGAGGAGCCTTTAAGGAAGGCTCAGTGATTTTGGAGGCAAATACCTCAACAGAAGTAGGATCAGGGAATTTCCTAGCCAAGTGCTCATCATATAGTTTTAGTGCTCTATCTTGTGCATGCACCAAT
>Ga0153991_1000393_pt1 | contig 11208 bp, 8 predicted proteins | sample TSNC075MetaG_FD_104681 | JGI IMG/M metagenome (GOLD analysis project Ga0153991, IMG submission 104681) | Attine ant fungus gardens microbial communities from North Carolina, USA - TSNC075 MetaG | ecosystem: Host-associated > Fungi > Mycelium > Unclassified | place: USA: North Carolina, Jones Lake...
AGAAGGAGCAGCATCAGAAGAACCGTTATGAGCAGTTCCGTAAATCACAGGGAAAAGCAGGGAGAGGCCATGAACATCGAAATTGAATACGAATCGGAGGACCGGTTGGAAATTCCTTACGAAGAAGTGATTGAGAAGGTGGTACAGGCTGCACTGGAGTCAGAGCTCTGTCCTTATGAAGCGGAAGTGAGCGTGCTGCTGACGGATGACGAGGAAATCCGTAAGATCAATTCCCAGTTCCGTTATATTGACAATACGACGGACGTCCTGTCTTTTCCCATGGTGGATTATCGGACGCCGGGGAATTTCGACGTACTGGAGGAGGAACTTTCCGATATGTATTTTAATCCGGGGAGTGGAGAACTGATTTTGGGTGACATTGCCATCTCCATCCAAAAGATACGGAGTCAGGCGGAATCCTATGGACACAGCTTGGAACGAGAGCTGGCTTTTCTGGTAGCACACAGCATGTTTCATTTAATGGGATATGACCATATGGAAGAAATGGAACGCTTAGTGATGGAAGAGAAGCAGGAATCCCTGCTGCAGGAGCTGGGAATTATACGCTAAACAAAATTTGCAATATATATTTAAAGGAGTATGCATGAAGATGAAACGAATGGGGATCTATATGATCCTGGCGACCATGAGTCTTATGGCAGCAAGCTGCAAAAAAGAAGAGGAACCGGTAACAGAGGCACCCACCACCACGGCAGAATCTACGGTTCCCGTAGTAACCGTTCCTGCTACGGATGTAACCGAAGAATTCATTCCGGAGGGGATGATGAAAAGCTATCTGACCGGTGAAATCGTACCAATTGAAATTGGTACCCGCCGCCCGCTGGCTGCGCAGATTGATAACGAAAAGGCCGCCATGCCACAGAATGGAGTCTCTTCCGCAGAAGTGGTATATGAGGTTCCGATCGAGGCCAATGAAGTGCGTTTAACCATGATTATGCAGGATTATGACAGCCTGACCCGTTTTGGTCCCTTACGAAGTGTCAGGAGTTACCATCCGGGAATAGTAGCCGAGTGGGATGCGATTTTCTTTCATCATGGACACAGTGATCTGGCGCTGACCTACCTGAGAGCCGATAATTTCGACGATATAGACGGTGTAGAGAACAGCGGTTATCCGGCGACCTATCAGGCCGATGACCACTCAGGCTACCACAAGACCTTTTCCACACCGGAGAAAATCAATGAGCGCATTACAAAGCTGGGATACCGCACCGCCATCAGTGATACCTTTACGTACAAATTCCAATTTGCCAAAGCAAGTGCGCCTACGCTTCTGACGGACGGACAGGACGCTAAAAAGGTATTGATCGGTTATAAACAGAATAAGCCTTGGTTTGAATATAACGAGACCGACGGCCTGTATTACCGTTATGCCTATGGAGAAGCTCATATTGACCAGGAGAATGACCAGCAGGTCAAGGTGACCAATCTTATTGTGCAGTATTGTGATTATAATTTGGAGTGGGATAAGGATACGAAGAATATCCACACCGTTGGAACTGGTTCTGGCTGGTATATTACCGGCGGTAAGGCGGTCCCCATTCACTGGTCTAAAGCGGATTATTGGGAGAATACCCATTACACTTATGAGAATGGAGAGGAAATTGAGCTGAATCCCGGACAAAGCTGGGTGTGTATTGTTCTGCCGAGTCTGTCGGGTGAGATCGTAATCGAATAACATGGAAAAGCAAAAGAAGAGAAGTAGAGGTACAAATTTCCTGGTACAGGGGAGTATTCTGGCCGTAACGGGAATCATCGTCCGTTTGATCGGATTGATTTACCGGATCCCCCTTACCAATACGATCGGAAATGAAGGTATCGGTGTTTATAATACCGCTTATTCGATCTATAATATTATGCTGCTGATTTCGTCCTACAGCCTGCCACTGGCGGTATCCCGCCTGGTGGCAGGACGAATCAGTCTGAGACAGTATAAAAATGCCAGGCGTATTTTTACAGGTGCTTTTGTATTTGCAGCGGCAGTAGGCGGTACGATCTGTGCCGTCACTTATTTTGGTGCTGAAGTATTTGCGAATATGATGGGAATGGAGAGTGCCTCCTATGCCATAAAGACTCTGGCCCCCACGATTCTGGTGATGGCATTCCTGGGCGTTCTGCGGGGGTATTTCCAGGGACACGGCACGATGATTCCGACGGCCTTTTCGCAGCTGATCGAGCAGATTTTTAATGCAGTTGTCAGTGTTGCAGCCGGTTATTTTCTGTTTGCAAAAGGTCTGACGGTCGATACCGCACAAGGAACCGTTCACTACTATTCAGCCGCTTATGGTGCGGCCGGCGGTACGATTGGAACGGGAATCGGTGCATTAGCCGCATTGCTGTTCTGTATCTTTGTCTATCTGGCCTATCGCCGGGTAGAACGGGCTCAGTGCAGAAGAGATCCGCACCGCAGCCAGGAGTCTTATCAGCATATTACGAAGGTGCTTTTGATGACGATTGTTCCGGTATTGGTGAGCACCACCATTTATCAGGTAAGTACGATTGTCGATCAGGGGATTTATGCACAGTATTTAAATGGTGCTGATGCGGGTTACTATAAGGCCATTTGGGGGGCGTACTCTGGTAAGTATACTGTCTTGATTCATGTTCCCACTGCGATCGCGGCGTCCTTAAGCTCTTCGATTATTCCGTCTATGGCGGCAGCGATCAGCCGGAATAATAAGACGGAGATTGTGGATAAGACAGGCACTGCCATCCGGTTTAATATGGTAATTGCTTTCCCTGCTACAGTGGGACTGGCCGTACTGGCCTCCCCGATTATGAATCTACTTTTCTTCAAAGATAACGCAGCGGCCATTACGATGATGATCATCGGATCCTCGGCCGTGCTTTTCAATGCCTTGTCCACGATTACAAACTCGGTACTACAGGGAATTGGAAACATCTGGATTCCAGTGAAAAATGCCATAATTTCACTGATCGTACATGTGGGAATACTTGCGTTGCTGCTTTGGGTATTCGATCTGGATATCTATGCAGTGGTGATTGCGAATATTTTCTTCTATGTTTTTATGTGTGTTTTGAACAATCTAAGTATTCGCCGGATTCTGAATTACCGGCAGGAATGGATCAAAACCTTTGTCTGCCCGCTGTTTTCATCGGCTATAATGGGGTTATTCACGTATCTGACCTACCGCCTGATGCACCTTCTGAGCGGCAGCAATCTGCTGGCAGTGATTCTCGCGATCGTGGTGGCCGTCATTTCCTATATGATTTTGATGCTGTTGACCAAAGGCGTAGACGAAGTCGATCTGATTCATTTTCCCAAAGGAAGGAAGATCATTTCTCTGGCGAGAAAATTGCATCTTTTAAATTAAAAACAGCTGTTTAAAATTTCCAAATCGGACAGATACTATACCAAAGGAGCCATGCCTATGAAAAAGTATAGTATCTGTTTTGTTGCACTTTATTGTTTGTGTTTTGCAATGATGTATTTAAGTTACCCAGAGCAAGTGGATAAAGAACCGGAGATCGTAATCCTCACGAAAGCTGCTGAAATCCTGCAGGCGGAGGAAACCACTCTTTCCCCGGTCGCTGCTTCCGTTGAGACCACGGCAGAACCGGAAGCGGTTACGGATCATACGGCAGCAGCCCCACCTTATTTTGTCAAATCCGGTGGTTCGGAAATTTTAGTTTATTACCCGGATGAAGCCACTCTTTATAAGCGGATCCCATTAGTCCCGGCAGATTTATCGGAATCGGACCGTATTTCGTTAGAAGAGGGACTTTCCTTCGAAACAATTGATGAATTGTATCACTATTTAGAATCCATTACAAGTTGACGGATAAAGGTACAAAATGGTACAATTATAGATTGCAGGAGGTGACAGCCATGGCAGAGAAAATTCTGGTAATCGGCGGAGGTGCCGCCGGGCTGATGGCTGCCATAACCGCAGCCAGGGCCGGTGGCAAAGTTATGATCCTGGAAGCAGGAGAACGGGTAGGCAAAAAGCTGCTTACTACCGGTAACGGCAAATGCAATTTTACCAATCTTCATATGGAAGCAGACTGCTATCATACGGAGCAGCCCGCCTTCGTAGAGCGGGTATTGGAACAATTTAACGAGAAGGATGCGATTGCCTTTTTTGAGTCTCTGGGAATTTCGGCCAGGGTAAAAAACGGGTATGTATATCCACGCAGTGAACAGGCAGCGTCTGTTCTGGATGCTTTACGGCTGGAACTTGATCGGTGCCATATTCCGGTAGCCGGTGAGGAAAAGGTCCAGGGAATGGAGCAGAAAGGACGGCAGTTTCAGGTTCGGACAAGCCGTAGCGTCTATACCGGCAGCCGGGTCATTCTGGCTGCCGGAGGACAGGCCGTACCAAAGACCGGATCTGACGGAAGCGGCTATGCCCTGGCAGCAAAGCTTGGCCATCGAATTGTGCCGGTCATTCCGGCGCTGGTTCAGCTGCGTGCCAAGGAACGTATCTTTAAAAGTATTGCCGGAGTGCGCACCCAGGCCAGAGTCAGGATACTGGCCGATGGGGAGCTTCTGGCCGAAGATACCGGGGAGCTGCAGCTGACGGAATATGGGATCTCCGGAATTCCGGTATTTCAGGTGAGTCGCCATGCGGCCAAGGCTCTGATGGAGAAGAAGCAGGTAAAAGCAATTCTGGACTTCCTTCCGGAAATGACGGAGGCAGAGACGATTACATATTTGGAGCAGCGAAAACAGAATCATCCAAACCTGCAGGGAGAACAGTTCCTGCAGGGACTTCTTCCTAAAAAGCTGGCAGCGCTTTGTATGAAAGGCACCGGCGGTTCTTTGGTGCAGTCATTGAAACAATTTACGGTAGAAATCGAAGACACCAATGGTTTTGCCAATGCCCAGGTATGTGGCGGCGGTGTCGATATGGGACAAGTATCTCCGGTAAGCTGCGAATCCAAGCTGGTACCGGGGCTTTACTTCGCCGGTGAAATCCTGGATGCGGACGGTTTGTGTGGAGGCTATAATCTGCAATGGGCCTGGAGTACCGGCTATCTCGCAGGGTTTCACGCCGCGGGAAGGAAGGTGCATCCATGATACAAATTCAGGACATTCGCTTAGAACCTGGCTACAGCCGGGAGGATCTGATGGAGCAAATCCGTCGGGAGGGAATTGTCTGCCGTCCAGAAGCGGTAACACTGGTACGGCAATCGCTGGATGCCCGTAAAAAACAGGATATCCATTATATCTGTACCGTGCATATCCGGGTTTCGGAAGAGAAGGCACTGTGCCGCCGGCTTAAAAATCGTCGGATTTCCCAGGTAGAAGAACGTGTCTATCGGCCGCCGGAATCGGGAGCAATGAAATTGCCCCACCGGCCGGTGGTAGTAGGGGCCGGACCGGCGGGGTTGTTTGCAGCGCTTTTATTGGCAGAGAATGGTTATCGGCCGATTTTACTGGAGCGTGGTGCACCTGTGGAGGAACGCTTAGCCGATGTAAAGGCCTTTTGGGACGGCGGACTGCTGAATCCGGAGTCTAATGTCCAGTTTGGAGAGGGCGGTGCGGGAACCTTTTCCGATGGCAAACTGAATACCCAGGTAAAGGATCCGGCAGGCCGGATCCGGAAGGTGCTGACCTCCTTTGCGGATGCAGGCGCGGATCCTGGTATCTTATATTTGAACAAACCACATATTGGTACAGATGTGCTGCAGACGGTGGTGCGGAATATCCGCGGCAGGATTCTTCAATTGGGGGGGGAAGTGCGTTTTCATACACAGGTATCCGGTCTCCGGATCACCGGCGGACAATTAGCCGGCCTGGAGCTCCAGACACCCGGCGGTAAAGAATCACTCGCGGCAGAGACAGTGGTGCTGGCTATCGGACACAGTGCGCGGGATACCTTTGCGATGCTCACCAGACATTCGATTCCGATACGGGCAAAATCCTTTGCCATAGGCCTGCGGATCGAACATCCGCAAGATCGGATCAATCAGGCGCAGTATGGAGCGGAACCTCATCCTTCCCTGCCGCCGGCCGATTATAAGCTGACAGCGAAAGCCGGCGGCAGAGGGGTTTATTCCTTTTGTATGTGTCCCGGCGGTCAGGTGGTCAATGCTTCCTCGGAGCCAGAAATGCTCGCCGTCAATGGAATGAGTTCCTTCGCGAGAGCCGGGCGAAATGCAAACGCTGCCTTAATTGTCACCGTGAGACCGGAGGACTTCCCGGAAGAAGGGCCTTTAGGAGGCATTGCTTTCCAGCGGAAGCTGGAGCGGCAGGCTTATCAGGAGGGTAAGGGCAGCATTCCGGTACAGCTATGGAGGGATTTTCAGGAAGACCGGAAGACCATAGCTCTGGGTGAAGTCGTGCCAGATTTATGCGGGGCGTATTCCTTCGGTAATTTGCGGAATGTGCTGCCGGAGACCATAAGCCATTCCCTAATTGAGGCAATGGAGAAATTTGGAAGAACGATTCCCGGATTTGACAGGGAAGATGCGGTGCTTTCCGGAGTGGAAAGCCGCACCTCATCGCCGGTGAGAATTGAACGGGACGAACATATGGAAAGTTCTTTGAAGGGGCTTTTCCCCTGTGGAGAAGGAGCCGGCTATGCCGGCGGGATCACATCCGCCGCGGTAGACGGAATTAAAGCTGCAGAAGAAATTATCAGGAGGTATATCCCCTATGGATATGAAGGATATTGAACGGATCAACGAACTGTACCGGAAGAAAAAGGCCGGCACACTGACGCCGGAAGAACAGAAGGAACAAGAACGGCTGCGCCAGGCTTATCGGGCGGCGGTTCGTGCAAATCTGAAAGGAACTTTAGACCATACGAAAGTACAGTATCCGGATGGAAGTATAGTTGATCTCGGCGAGAAGAATAAAGGAAAGAATGGCCATTAACATATGAAGACCAAACAAGAAATTCGAAGAGAATGCCAGGAGGGCAGAAGGAAGCTGACAAAGCATCAAATGCATGAGGCCGGCGAGACGGTTGCGCACCATTTGTTGGAAAGCTGCCGGTACAAGGAGACCCCTGCCATACTGGCTTATATTGCGATAAAAAATGAACTCTCGACAAGGCCCGTGCTGGAGGCTGCCTGGGCGGACGGTAAGACGGTTGCGGCTCCCCGAGTGGAGAATGGAGAGATAAATTTTTATATCATCCATTCCTATGATGATCTGGAACCCGGCAGTTTTGGCGTACAGGAGCCAAAGGCCGAATGTCCTTTGTTTGAAGGAGAGCAGGCATTGGTGCTAGTACCTGGAATGGCTTATGACCATAACGGTCGGCGGATCGGATACGGTAAGGGTTATTACGACGGTTATCTCAAAGAGCACCGCCGGTATTCGACCCTTGGATACGCTTATGCCTTTCAGGTCTATCCGGTTTTGCCGGAAGACGCCTGGGATCGTCCGATGGACGATGTATTGACCGAGCAGGGCTTTCTGAAGGTGAATCAGGAGTCCATGAAGCAGCAATATTATATGGACTTGGTCCGCAGCCTCATTAAGGAGAAGGAGCAGCAGCTGGGCCGCCGTCTGACTGCCTGTATCTGTACCTTTGGCTGTCAGATGAACGCCCGTGATTCAGAAAAGCTGTTGGGCATTTTGCGGGAGGTGGGATTTAAAGAGCAGGAAGGGGAAAATGCGGACTTTGTACTCTACAATACCTGTACGGTCCGGGAAAATGCCAACCTCCGGGTATATGGACGCCTGGGACACCTGAAGAGCCTGAAAAAGCAAAATCCGGAGATGATCATCGCCCTGTGCGGCTGTATGATGCAGGAAGAGACGGTAGTCGGGAAAATTCGGAAAAGCTACCGCTTTGTGGACATTATCTTTGGTACCCATAATATTTTCAAGCTGGCGGAACTCTTGTACCGGCGCCTGACCGGCGAGTCCATGGTAATTGATATCTGGAAGGACACGAACCAGATCGTGGAGGATCTTCCGGCAGAGCGGAAATATTCTTTTAAATCCGGTGTAAATATTATGTTTGGCTGCAACAACTTCTGCAGTTACTGCATCGTCCCCTATGTCCGGGGACGTGAAAGGAGCCGGAATCCGGAAGATATTCTGGAGGAAATCCGGCGTCTGGCAGCAGACGGGGTGGTAGAGGTGATGCTTCTGGGACAGAACGTCAATTCCTATGGTAAGAATTTAGATAATCCCATTACTTTTGCGGAACTTTTGGAGCAAATCGAAGCAATTCCCGGAATTGAACGGATCCGTTTTATGACTTCTCATCCTAAGGATTTGTCGGATGAGCTGATTGCCGTAATGGTGAAGTCCCAAAAGATCTGCCGTCACCTGCACCTGCCCCTTCAGTCCGGCAGCAGCCGTATTCTGAAGCAGATGAACCGGTATTACGATAAGGAGCAGTACTTAGCGCTGGCGGCAAAGATTCAGGAGGCAATTCCGGATATTTCTCTGACCACGGATATTATTGTCGGTTTCCCCGGAGAGACCGAGGAGGACTTCGAGGAAACCATGGATGTGGTAGAAAAAGTCCGGTATGACAGCGCCTTTACCTTTATCTATTCCAAACGAACCGGAACACCTGCGGCTACGATGGAAGATCCGATTCCTCCGGAGACGGTACAGCGTCGGTTTGACCGTCTTCTGAACCGTGTGCAGGAAATTGCCGCCGCTAAATGTGGACGGGATATGGGCACCGTTCAATCCGTGCTGGCAGAAGGGGTAGATGACCATGACGCGGCGATGGTAACCGGAAGGCTTAGTAACAATACCATCGTGCATTTTCCCGGAAGTCCGGCGCTGATCGGCAAAATTTTGCCGGTCCGTCTAACAGAAGCAAAAGGGTTTTATTACCTGGGAAGGATAGAAGAATAAATATGCTTTCTCCAATGATGCAGCATTATTTAGATACAAAAGAGGAGTACAAGGACTGCATTCTCCTTTACCGGCTGGGAGATTTCTATGAAATGTTCTTTGAGGATGCGGTTACCGTATCCAGGGAACTGGAAATCACCCTAACGGGGAAGGACTGCGGCCTCCCGGAGCGGGCACCCATGTGCGGTGTCCCGTATCATGCGCTGGAAGGATATCTGAACCGCCTGATTGAAAAGGGTTATAAGGTAGCCATTGCTGAACAGGTAGAAGATCCGAAGCTTGCCAAAGGCCTTGTAAAGAGGGAAGTTATCCGGGTTGTGACGCCGGGTACCAACCTGAGCGCACAAGCACTGGATGAATCGAAGAACAACTATCTGATGAGCATTGTCTATCTGGATAAGACGTTTGGGATTGCCACCTCGGATGTGAGTACCGGAGATTTCTTTGTGACCGAAGTGGATTCCCTGCGGGCTATGCTGGATGAAATCCATAAGTTTATGCCGGCGGAAATTATCTGTAATGAATCATTCTTTATGAGCGGCGTGGATACGGAAGATATGAAGGAACGCCTCCGGATTTCTCTGTCTGCGTTAGACAGCAGCCATTTTAATGATGAAATCTGTATGCAGCGGCTAAAGGAGCATTTCTCCGTCGGGACGCTTAGCGGTCTTGGTCTGGCGGATCTGCAGGCCGGTATGGTGGCGGCAGGGTCACTTTTATTATATCTGCAGGATACACAGAAGACCAGTCTCAGCCATCTGACTAAAATTACACCTTATCAGCCGGGACGATATATGATGCTGGACACCTCCACCAGACGGAATCTGGAACTGACGGAAACACTGCGTGAGAAGCAGAAGCGGGGTTCTCTGCTGGGGGTCTTGGATAAGACAAAGACAGCTATGGGAGCGCGGATGCTGCGCAGCTTTCTGGAGCAGCCTCTGATTGACCGGCAGGAAATTCTTGACCGGCAGGAGGCAATTGAGGAACTAAACCAAGACATGATCCTCCGGGAAGAATTGCGGGAATACCTGAATCCTATTTACGATCTGGAGCGGCTGATCGGGCGGATTTCTTACCGTTCCGCAAATCCAAGAGATCTGATTGCTTTTAAGAATTCCCTCCAGATGCTGCCTCACATCCGTCAACTATTAAAAGAGACGAAGTCCCCTCTGCTAAAGAGTCTCTACGAGCAGATGGATTCGCTGGAGGATCTGACGGATTTAATTGATCGGTCAATTTTGGAGGATCCGCCGATTACGGTCAGGGAAGGCGGCATGATTCGGGAGGGCTACCACGAAGATGCAGACCGTCTCCGCAATGCGAAGACCGAAGGCAAGGAGTGGCTCGCGGATCTGGAGCTTCAGGAGCGGGCGAGAACCGGCATTAAAAATCTCCGGATTAAATATAACAAGGTCTTCGGTTATTATTTAGAGGTGACCAATTCCTTTAAGGATCTGGTACCGGAGGATTACATACGCAAACAGACACTGACCAATGCGGAACGTTATACTACGCTGCGACTGAAGGAGCTGGAGGATGTGATTCTGGGAGCGGAGGATCGGCTTTTTGTGCTGGAATACGATCTGTTCTGCGAAATACGGGAGAAGATTGCCCTGGAGGTTGTGCGGATTCAGTCCACCGCTAAAGCAGTGGCACAAATTGATGTGCTGGCCGCGCTGGCTTATGTAGCATATAAGAACAATTTTGTACGCCCGGAGATTAATGAAAAGGGCATCATTGACATTAAGAACGGACGGCATCCGGTAGTAGAGCGAATGATGCGGGATGATCTGTTTATTGCCAACGATACCTATTTGGATAACCAGAATAACCGGATCTCTATTATCACAGGTCCGAATATGGCCGGTAAATCCACCTATATGCGCCAGGCGGCTCTGATCGTTCTGATGGCGCAAGTCGGCTCCTTTGTCCCGGCAGATACGGCTAATATCGGCATTTGTGACCGGATCTTTACCCGGGTGGGGGCATCCGATGATCTGGCTTCAGGCCAGAGTACCTTCATGGTCGAGATGACCGAAGTGGCAAACATTCTGCGGAATGCCACCCGTAACAGCCTGTTGATTCTGGATGAAATCGGCAGGGGCACCAGCACCTTCGATGGATTGTCCATTGCCTGGGCAGTGGTAGAATATATCAGCAATCCGAAAATCTTAGGTGCCAAAACCCTGTTTGCAACCCATTACCACGAGTTGACCGAACTGGAAGGCAGTCTGTCTGGGGTCAACAATTACTGCATTGCCGTAAAAGAGCAGGGCGACACGATTGTTTTCCTGCGAAAGATTGTAAAGGGCGGTGCGGATAAAAGCTATGGCATCCAGGTAGCCAAGCTGGCCGGAGTGCCGGACCCTGTTATCCTCCGGGCCAAG
>Ga0153991_1000399_pt1 | contig 11061 bp, 8 predicted proteins | sample TSNC075MetaG_FD_104681 | JGI IMG/M metagenome (GOLD analysis project Ga0153991, IMG submission 104681) | Attine ant fungus gardens microbial communities from North Carolina, USA - TSNC075 MetaG | ecosystem: Host-associated > Fungi > Mycelium > Unclassified | place: USA: North Carolina, Jones Lake...
AATTGCTGAACAAAGAGCAGTTGGCTTAATTCCAGCTTGAAGTTTAGCTTTCTTACATTGGAGTAGAAAGAGATAACAAAAATAAGATGTTGGTAAAGCCAGAGTGGCTAGAAGTAAGAAGAACAGAGACAGTAGAAATCATAGTAGAAGAAGTAGACCTACTAGAAAAGGTCAAGCAATCAAGTGTAAAAGATGATGAGGTGGTAAAAGCTGTAGAAGAAATGAAGTGAGCAAAAGTGAAGATGTTGAGAGATAAGGAATAGAGAGAAGTCAATGGCATAATGTACAAAGAAGAAAAGGTCTACATACCAAAGGATGATAAGCTTAGAGCAGAAATTGTTAGGCTAAAACATGATATGCCAGTAGGAAGACATAGGGGCCAGTAAAAGACAGTGGAACTAGTTGTTAGTGAGCTAACTCCTGAGCTGGAATAAAGCCAACTACTCTTTATCAGCATTTGACAAAGAGAACTCAATAGAGTTTCCATTAGATTTTCTATACTATATATACAATTACTATTGTGGCTATGCTCCTTATCTCTTATAGTCTCTATGCTACTCATCAACTGACTTCTTTGTCATATGTTGTGACTGTGACTTGTGACTCATTGTGACATGACCATAATGTGACCATTGTCATACCCTTTGTGACTCTGTGACTGTCACATGATGTTTTTTCACACTTCACCTTAGTAATAATCTAAAGGAAAAGAAAAAAAATATTAAATAATGACTTAGCCATTTTGCCAAGTCATGACACAGGCAAACTCATTGAGAAAGCCATCAGCAATAGGCTTTAGTTTCAAATAGCAACTAATGGTTTCTTGGATCCCAATCAGCTCAGAGGCATTAGACAATGGTCTACTATTGATGCTGGTGTCTATCTCATGCATCTTATTCAAGTAGAATAGCTCAAGCAATACTATACCAGTGTCATTGCACTAATATCAGGGGTTTTTTCAACAGCTACCACTCAGGCCATTCTACTACTTACTTCTAGAATAACTTCTCCTCTCCTTCTTTCAATACCAATGTCAGAGTTGGCTGAGGCTCAGCTCTCTCTCCTACTCTCTCTGCTATCTACCTTGCTCCTATCATTAAAACATTCAAAAAAAGAATAAAAAATCTTCAAGAAAATATTTTGACTGATATTCTTTTTTTCATTAATGATGGTCTTTTAATTTCTCAAGAGAAAAGTTATTCATTATCTTCCTCTTTTCTTCTTTGTAACTATAACATTATGTCCAAAATCCTTCTTGATACTGGCCTCATCATGGAGCATAGCAAAACTGAACTCTTTCACTTTACGAGAGCTCAACATTCCCCAATCCCACTATTAACTTATTCTCCATAGGAGGCCCCATCATCTCCCCTAACCAATATGGCAATATCTAGGTTTCTACTTCAATTGTAGACTCAATTTCAACTACTACATGTATTTTTATGCTACCAAATGCCTTTCTACTCTCAACGCCATGAAAATGCTAGGGAACTTCTTAAGAGGCCTTCTTCCTATCCAAAAGTAGCTTCTATATAGAACCTGTGTCCTATCCATCATCCTTTATGGGTTTTAGCTATGGTTCTTCAAAGGCACCCCCATTGTAAAAAATACCAATAAACTAAAGAAGATACAGTGAAGAGCAGCCTTTTGAATAACAGGTGCTTGCTGAACTTCTCTATCTGAAGGCATTGAAGGCATTGTAGGCCTTATTCCCATCACTCTACACCTTTGCAAACTAAATGGCAGACATCACCTATATTATACCTTCATCCCTCTGTCACATGCCATCAACTCTCTACTCAATTCTCAACACACTAAGAATCAAACTCCTTACAGAGCTACCACTTCCAACCTCACTATGAAATAGCAAGCCAACCTTAAAAGCTCCATTAAGAACATCAACAAGCACCTCAACAGGGTTAGAAACTACTTCAATTCCCTTTACCCTCTTTTTTCTCCTAGTTCTAGGATAGTCAATCATTTCTCTTATAGAATTAGTTTTTGTTCTCCTTCTTTTTTTTCTAATAAAGACCTTTACCAACACCTTCAGAGTCTTAACCTTGCCTTCAGGTCATCTCAAGTAAACCACAACAGTGTAGTCATCATTACAGATGAAGGCATTAAAAAATCTCATGTCATTATAGCAGCCACTCATATTTGGTCTGATAACATGATCATAAAAGAACTGCAAGTCACCTCCATAAACATCATACCCCTTGAGACTGAACTTATGACTATTCACATTGGACTTATCCCTGCCATAGAAATAGACAACATTTATGTCATTACTGTTATCACTGACTCTATCACCACAGCAAGAAAAATCCTGGAGTCCAAAGTCAACCCCCTCCAGAACATGTTCATCCCATTAGCCTCCACAATCAAATCCTTCCTCAGCAAAGATGGCAAAAATAAAAATTCACTTCTGGTACTGCCTCAGAAAAGCCAAATGGCCAAATATAAACTCATTGATAATCAAGTCAAAGCAAATGCATGTATCCTTACACTCCCCAACAAGGAGTTGCACTTATTTAACAAAAAGAAAGAATGCAATAACATCCTCTGCAAATGGCAAATATTGTTTGCTAACAGCCTCAAGAAAGGACATTACTTCCTTAACTTTGAAGATGAAAAGCAAAGAGTCATCAAACCCATATATGCCAAAGGTGGCTTATGGCTCCCTATCATAGAGTTCACTAATTCACTATGTGTTTGTTTCACCTATATAACTACTAGACATGCCCCCATTGGAGAATATAGACAGAGATTCCTCTCTTACCTCCCTACTAGCTGCCCATGTAGTGAAGCTGAGATTTAAACCCATGAATACATTGTCATGGAATGTGACATGCACAATCCCTCCATGTGGCTGTGCAACATCATCATTAACAGCTTCATCTACTTCCTTGCAGACAACTCTACCATATTTAGCTTTAATAATGGTTAAGGTCCTATCACAGTGTAACTCCTTGGAGTGAAGGAACAGCCTGCATTACCTTATTTCTCATTTGCCCTTTCCTACTCTCCTATATATTTGTTTTCCTTTCCTTTTCATATCTCTTATTTAAGTAAGTACTTTGTACTTACTATGGTCTGCCTATGTACCCTGTGTAATAAATTGGTGATTTAAAAAAGAAACAAACAAGAGGTATGATGAAGAATACTAAGGAAGGTTAAAACAGAATTAGAAGTCATGGAAAGGTAGAAGAAGAAGACAAATTTTGGAGACAATCAAAGAGGAAGAAGAAATCAAGCAAAAGAAACCAGAAATTAGGAAGTAAACAAAAGAAGATAAGGAGAAAATAGGCAACATGGTTGACCCTTATTACAAGTTGTAAAAATCCTTGTGATAAGGAAACTAAAGAGAGGGATAGTGTCATGACTTGGCAAAACAGCTAAGTCATTATTTATATTTACTTTTCTTTTCTTTTCTTTTGGACTTACTACATAGAGAGGAGTGTGGGAGGAGTATGGGAAAGTATCATGTCACAGGTGTCACAGTCACATGAATGGAAAGTCACATGATTAGTGTGGGAAAGTAGTGCACAGAAAATAATGGGAACTCCATTGAGTTCTCCTTATTAACTCAGATAAGGAATAGGATTAAGTTGTCATGACTAAGTCCTTACACAAGGAGTACATTAACCAAGAAGTTCTTGATTAGTTGGAATTGCAAGATATCAACTATGAGATCACTGTACCAAAATCTTTAGCCCAAAATAGTGTTGCAGAACATTTGAACTATACTATTATGGAGTATACATGCTCTATGCTGGCTAGTGCCAGCCTCTCACTTTTTCTCTGGCCCAAAGTAGTCTAGTATGAATTTTACCTGAAGAACATTTGCCCTACCCATGCACTTCATGATAACATCATATCTTGTAAAGCTTTTTGGAACCACAAACCTAATGTCTCAAATATAGAGGAGTTTGGTGCCAAAGTCTGGGTTTGAATCCAGAACAAGCATATTAATAAACTTCAACCTAAAGCCAAATAGCACATCTTTGTAGATCTTGGAAAGTACTTCCATGCATACCAATATTACAACCAGAAAACTCAGCAGATCCTTACCTCTTGGAACATTACATTTGAAAAGCCATAGACCAGGGCTGACAGAAGCTTCCAATTTAATTAGGTACCTTCACCTAATGTTTCTCTCCTGCCTTTGCTTAAGGAGGAGAAAGAGTATATTAGTCATCCAAACAAGCTTTAGACAGATCCAGAAATGTTACTAACTCTCTCTATATCTCAGGTGCTCTCCTCCATCCCTACCACATCTCCTAGTCTTCTCATACCATTGCCACTAACTTGTCAATCCACTCCCCAGTCTCTACTACTACTATTATCAAAAGTGCCTCGTAATATCAGTAGTGCTATTGATTCAGACAATATTATCCTTGGTCCATGCATATAGAAATATGCTAAGTCAAACAGTATATATCTTACCACAGCTGATTTTGGATTCACCTTTGCACTTGTTTCATATAAAGTAAATCAACTTGACAGTAATCCCAAAAACCTTGTGCAAGCTTATGCTGCACTAGATTCAGCACAATTTGAGGCTGCTATGGTTACAGAAAAGGAGCAACACAAGTGATTAGGTACTTAGAAACTCATGGACTTACCTCCCAGCTGCAAGGCTATCAATTATCTTTGGGTTTTCAAGCAGAAGCAAAATAATGCTAGTAAGATTGCTCAACATAAGGCTTGACTTGTTGTAGGTGATTTGCACCAAATTCCTAGTGTTGATTTTTTCCAAACTTATGCACTTACTATTTGACTTAAAACTTTCTATTTTATCATTGCCCTTGTTGCCCACTATAAATTACAGGTTCATGGCATGGATATTGTTGCTGCTTATCTCAATGGCAAACTTGATGAGGAAGTTTATATGAAATAATCTCTTGGGTTCGACAATGGTACAGACTAAGTTTGCAAACTTGTACTCTCCATCTATGGCTTGAAATAGGCTGGTAAAAATTGGAACATTGAGCTTAACACAGCATTCAAATCACTTGGATTCATATAGTTGATTGCTGACTAATATATATATGTTAATCATGATCCTGCCTCTAGTTTACCTACTATTGTCACAGTTTATGTTGATAACATGACTCTGTGTGCTTAAACAGACACTGAACTTTCTTAGCTTAAGGGGGAGTTGGCCTCCAAGTTCAAAGTCACAAACTTAGGAGAACTTACCTAAATTCTTGGTACAGAGATGCAACATGACAGTTCTGATGGCTTTATTCAACTTTCACAAGTCAACTATATTACTTGCATGCTCAAATCAGTTGGCATGAGCAATTGCAACCCCATTGCAACTCTCATTGATCCAAATGTCAAATTGATGTCTCTCACTGATGGTATTGGCAATGCTAAATTTCAACATAACTATCTTTCTGGACTTGGAAAACTCATGTACCCTACTATTACTACTTGTTCTAACTTTGCACATGTAAGACTTTAGCCAAGGCAACTTAAATCCACTCCAAGTCTGAGTTGACAAGGAGAACTTGATAGAGTTCCCATTTGATTTTCTATACTACTTATACATTTTACTACAATGGCTATGGAATATCCTCCCATAGTCCTTATATTATTCCCGTTATATGTTTACTTATCACATGTTGTGGCTGTGGCTGTGACTGTGAACAATGTGTGACTGAGTCACATGATGTCTTCCCACACTCCATCCTTGTAGCAGTAAGTCCAAAAAGAAACTAAAAGAAAAAGAAAAAGAAAATAGAAATAACTTAGATGTTTTGTCAAGTTATGACACTACCCCCCTCTTAAGTTTCCTCATCCTGAGGAATTTATTTTACAATTTGTAATATGGGTCAACTATGTTGCCCATTTCGTCATCTTCTTTTGTTCACTCTTTGATTCTTGAATTTTCCTACTTGATTTCTTTTTTCTACTTAATTGTTTCTAACATTGTTCTTCTTCTCCCTAATTGACTTCTTTTCCATTGACTTCCCTTCCATCTTATCCAGTTCCTCTCTAGTCTTCCCCAATATTCTTCATCATATCTCTTGTTTGTCTATTCAAATAACTTCTTTGTTATAAACCTCCCTAGTAGTTCCCCTCTCCTAAACATTCCCTCTTCCTTTTCTTGCCTTTTTACATCTTTCATATCTCATTGGTATTCCTTCTCAAATTCCTCGATTACCTCTCTTGCATTTTCCAAGTTCTCCTTTCCTTCCCAAGTATCTGACTCTGCTGTAAATCCTTTCTATCTTACTAGATACATACCTCTTATATTTAGAAGGGTTTGGATAAGTTCTAACCACACTTAACCAAGTTAAATATAGGAATATAACCTGACTAACCTAAGTCTAACTATAATCCTAACTTAATGCTAACCCTACAGGGATAACCTGTCAGAAAGCCAAACTCCATGTCAGAATTAAGCTAACTGCTCTTTGTTCAGTGTTTAACAAAGAGAACTTAATAGAGTTCCTGTTAGATTCTGTATACTATTTATACATGAAGAGTAACCCTAACCCTTCCCTTTTATTCTATGCTTCCCTATGAGTCACTTTTCTCTCATGCATCCATTAGTAAGAAAAAAAAGAAAAGAAATATAAATATTAACTTAGCCATTTTGCCAAGTTATAACATAATCCTAAATAGCCTAACCTCTCTAAGATGTGTGGTTGGTATGATATAAACATGCCTAGACCTTTGATCAGAAGGTCACATGATCAAAGTATCATGTGAAACTTTATATGCTATAAATAGAGTGTCTAGATTGTTTTAGAACAATTATTTATAGCTCAGATAAGCTCTAGGTTAATGAGTCAGAAGAAAGTAACAGGTATAGAGCTGCACCATGCAGTCCTGAGTGCTTCTGTTCCCAGGGGACAAAAACACGTCCACATATGAAAGGAGCTTGTTATGGAAATGCACAGTACTGATGAGTCCTATAAGAGAACAAAATTTAGGCTAAAGAGATTTCTTCAATGAATTTGCCCTACATTTTCCTCTAACTCATCTGCAGAGTAGTTTATACTGTATCAACCTAACCTAACCCCTAACCCTATGCCCATTTGATTGCCTTGTAGGAGAAAAGCAGAATGTAAGACTTTAGCCAAGGTAACTTAAATCTACTCCAAGTCCAAGTTGACAAGGAGAACTCAATAGAGTCCTTATCTATTTCTTGTACACTACTTATACAACTACTACATGGTCTGTGCACTACTTTTCTATGGTCACCATGTGACTGTGATGTGTGACATTATCATATGCTACTTTCACACACTCCTTCCTTGTGTAATGAGTCCAAAAGAAAATGAAAAGAAAAGAAATATAAATAATGACTTAGCTGTTTTGCCAAGTCCTGACATGGAATCCCATTGTGCAAAGGAATATGGGAGCTACTATATCCATTCCACATGCAGCACTACCTGGGCAGCATTTAAAACAAAAGCAAGAGTTAGGATTAGGTACACTGCACAAATTTCTTTCCCAGAAAGAATTTTTGTGAGTGCATATATTGCTCATATTTCTTTTATAGAAAGAAATTTTCTCAGTGTGTGCTCACACAGTACACTGCTCACCCTGTCAACCATGGTCCTATCCCATCTCATTCCTAGCTACATCCCTGCCTCATTCCTAGCCAGGTCTCCTACTCCCTCTGTTGTCATTCCCTGGTCTAGTTCCTACCCACCTCATGACCTTGAAAAACCTGCTCACAACCTAGCAAGTCCCCAATAACCCTTTTTTTCAGCATCTGAGGATATACCTGCACATCTTTTGCTGTTAGAGGTATCTAAATAGACATAAGAGTAAAGAGAGGGAAATGAGGTAGTGATCAGGTAACCTTTCAGGTTGTCATGACTGATGTGGCACTCCCTATCAATACTGGCCATGTTAGAGAAGAGGGTGGATGGGCTGGGAAGTTAAATAGGGAGTTACTGAAGTAATAGGTATGTGTTTTGATTCTTTCTTCTGTCTTGATGACAGAAGTTTGGGTTTGTCAGATGATACTCTCATATTGCACTCTTGAGTATGAGGAGAATATATATTGTGCAGTGTGTCACTCAAGATGCTATGCAGCTGGAACTGAGATCCAGAGACAAAGACTAAGTATATTGCGATAATGAAGAAATAGAATGCACACCTGAGATCCAGAGTAGCTACCTAAATACCAGATTGTAGGTATGTACATATTTACTATAGAATGTAGAAACTCCAACACAGTGGAGTACTTGTAGCTAGGGAAGACTGAAAATGAATAAGCAGATGATTGAGAAAATTTCTGGGGACATAGTGGCTATTGCAATGCTCCTGATCAGGTTTCTCAACAGAGCAAGCCTCTGAAGATGAACTAAAACTAACATCTATGAAAACACCTGACAGTTGATCTTTGTCCCAACTATTCCCAATTTGATCAGAGCACCAAACTTAGATCAACTGTACTGTAAAAGTTAAATGGGTATATATGCATTTATCTCAGATGAGTTCACAACTGAATCATTGACCTAGTCTTGTTTGTACTCAAAAGAACAACTCAATTGCAGGACAAATTACATGAGAAATTTTGATTGAGACTTTTATAGAGACCTGACTAGTATACTATTGAGATTTAATCGAGGAGAGTAGGCTCTTATGTATATCAACCATCTCTCTTGATCATACTAATGTAACCATACTTACTGTCTAAAATTAGTCCTGATAGAAACTCATATCCCAATACCAAAGATGCAGAACTCAACCTACAATACCTGGTGCAAGTGGGATGTGGTATTGTGTCTAGAGTACTGTGTTTTTGATGTTGTTGACTGATACATTGATATCAGGAAATAAATTCTCTTTGGACAAGTGTATCGTTGGTTAAATTGTTGATCTAACTCTCTCGACTAACCAAATCTATTCATTCACTGTCTTTGATCAGATATTTCAAAATTTGATCAAGTATTTCAAAAAATGATGATGTTGTTATACCTATATAAGTGAGAATGTCCAAAGGCACTAGGACTGTTGTGCCTCTGCATTATATGCATGTGAGGAATGGTATGTGTCAGAATAGCCAACTCCTGAGCCAGAATAAAGCCAACTGCTCCTTTATCAGCATTTGACAAGGAGAACTCAATAGAGTCCTTGTTAGATTTGCTACACTATATATACAATTACTATCATGGCTATATACCTTATTTCCCACAGTCCTTATGTCTATCAGCTGACTTCTTTGTCACATGCTATGACTATGACTTGTAACTATGTGTGTGACATGACTGTGACATGACCATTCTGTGACCTTGGTCACACCTTTTGTGACTCTGTGACTATCACATGGTATTTCCCATGCTCCACCTTAGTAATAATCTAAAGGAAAAGAAAAGAAATATAAATATTGACTTGGCTGTTTTGCTAAGTCATGACAGTATAACACATCCCATGAAGTAAGCAGCATGTTCTTTAGGGATGGTATTAGGCATAATGATAAGTGCAATTAAGATTTCTATATACAATGATTGAGGTCTGTTCAAGAATGAATTAGAGATCAGGGGAGGCAAGATGCCTCTATTCATGAAATTATACCTCACAGACATAGACAAGGTGTTATCTGGATCAAAATAATCATTGTGCAACATACTAGACATCAGCTGGTAGCAGGCATATGCTGAAGACAGTAACTCGGCATTTACCAATGAGTTTCTACTATAAACAATGCTCCCACTTCTAAGTTATAGCAGAAGTAAGAACAGGCCAAATGATTTATCTGTTTTTGGTATCAGAAGACCAGCTGGGCTTGCTGCACTAGTTAGCCAACAGTGACATGAGTGAAGGCAATGTTGGTGAATATTGGTATTATAATTATTGGATTTCTATTATTAACGCAGGAATATACTATATACTGCAGTTCATAAGACTCATTTATGGTGATAGATACTATGCAAGGTGTAAAGGCAGGGTAAAGTTGTGATAGTACACAACTGTCCTCCTACTCAAGCAATTTCACTATTCCTTTTCCACTTTCCTTAAGTTCCTTTAGCTATCTATCTACTAACTTTGCTGCTGCTCATTAGGGTTAAGCTACTGTTTTGTACTTGTATCCCATCACGTTTGATCCATAGCCTAATTTCCATCCTTTCTTCTAAGCCCATATGAGTATATTAGTTCTGTCCAACAAATCCAATTCTCTAACCAACAAGAATATTAATTAAGTCCACATTTGTGCTCATCTTTTAAGTTTAATAAAGGAAGAGTAACATGTTGAGTATGACTGCATGACCAAGTATAAATAATGCTTTGATGATGACAAACAGTGGTCAAGGAAGACCATTATATGGACAAGGTTTTCATTTGGGCCTCTGGCTCATCTAAAACCCTCTACTAATTCTATATTATTAAGTTTGTACTAAAGTCAGTCTATTATGCTCCCTTCCTATAACAGTCTATGTGACAGTAAGTAGTGTTGGCTATTAGGTCACTTTGCTCCCTTCCAACAATAGTCTGTGACATAGTGAGCAATATTGTATGTCAGGTTGCTCTGCTCCCTTCCTATACTGGTAGTTTGCACTGTTGTAAGTCAGGTTGCTTTGCTCCCTTCCTACAGTAAGGCCATAGTCAACTCACTTTGCTCACTGCCTGTTCCAATTTATTCCAATTTATCCTAATTTATTTGAATTTATTCTGAATTTTATTGAGTTTTTGAGTGAAAAGAGAGAGCATGTGAAAAGTTGAACTATGTGTCAGTGCCATCATTCCCACATGCAATGTAGCATATATACTAGACAAGGTTTTCATCCAAGCCTCCAGCCTGGCTTGTGAAGTTTATATTGGAGTTAGTCTACTATGCTCCTTTCCTACAACAGTCTATAAGGTTAAAGTTTGTTTAATTTCTATAATATTAGGTTATTGAGTTTGTGTTATAGTCAATCTACTATATTTTCTTCCTACAACAGTCTATGGAATAGTAGATAGTATAGACTGAAAGGTTGCTATGCTTCCTTCTAATAGCAGTCTGCTCTTTTTTCATCTCTCAAATCATTAAAAATCAATCTCAAGTCCATTGTTAGATACAAATACAATCTATAATCTAATGCTATTGAA
>Ga0153991_1000403_pt1 | contig 11015 bp, 9 predicted proteins | sample TSNC075MetaG_FD_104681 | JGI IMG/M metagenome (GOLD analysis project Ga0153991, IMG submission 104681) | Attine ant fungus gardens microbial communities from North Carolina, USA - TSNC075 MetaG | ecosystem: Host-associated > Fungi > Mycelium > Unclassified | place: USA: North Carolina, Jones Lake...
ATCAGATCAATTATATTTAGATAAATGACCTCTAGGACGCGACTTGGAGATACTAGACATTGATGGAGACTTACTAACTGTTTAACAGGTAATCAAGAAAGTCCAAATTACAAAGCAGCATCAAGAGAATAATAGGATGAGAAGGAGGAATATTCTAGAAGAAAGTGGCAATGAAGACGCGTCATCACAAAGAAAGGAGAGAAACACGTCATCAGTAGGATTTTGGGAGAACTTAGGGCAGAAAGGAGTCAAGAGAATCCTAAAAGTAGTAATAGTTTCCTTTTTATATTTTATTCCTTGAGTTTCAGGGCTTTGTAATAACTTTAATATAGTATTCAGAGTGCGGTTGGATAGGTGAAGAACCTCTTAGCACTTACTTCCATCATTACTGCCTCTGGAATCGTGAAATGTGAAACTATTGAGTGTAAGAGTTTGGAGTCAGTAGGATGTCTTGAGCAGAACACAGAATATACCCAGAACTCAATCTAGAGAGGAATAGCAGATGCAACTTGGGCAGGCTTCAGAGAGGACAGCAGGCTGGGAAAGTGTAAGAGCGACTGGGCACAAGACTCCAGGAGAATCCTCAGTGATATTACAGATTGTAGTCAGGGTACAACTCACCTCCAGGAGAATCCTCAGAGATTAGGATGAGGCTCCTAGAGGGATCTTTTATATTATATACTAGGCTTACATCCCTTAGTGTCAGGGTTAGCAGGATCGAAGCTAAACTAGTGTGTTTAAGTATTACTAGTAAAACAGGCTAAGATAGCTCTGGAGTGTCGTCGTGCCATTCAGGGGTGGAAATGGAGATGTCCCCTTACAGAAAGCTTGGCTAGGTGCACACTTGGATTGTATCACACTCATAAGGTTTGGTGTTGGGGGTGCAGACAAGGGGGCAACTGAGTGTAGAGTGATTAACTAACTGTATTTTCCAGTTGAGTCTAGTCACAGTATGTAAAGGTTGACACCTTAGGGAGGCTATATGACAATAATCTAGAGAGATCTTACAATCCTTTTATAACAACCAACATATATTTTACTGGAGCTGTATATAATTCTACTTTTCTAATTATTTACAAACCTTCATCTTTGATTATCTCCCTTTGGACCTTTAGCATGCAATTGGGAGCTGGCACATTATTGTTTTATTTGTCCTAGTGTGCAATTCCCTTTTGCACCCTTTCACTGCCCTCCTCTACTCTGCTCAGCTTCTTCTCTTGCTGTGTCTTTTGTGGCATTACCACATACACTGCCTTTTCTTCTTCTATCCTCCTCAGTCTTCTCTCTTTCTTCATCTTTCTCCATAGTGGACACTCTTTACACTTGTGCCCCTGTTCCCCACACTTAAAGCATTCAACTACTATCACCTCTTGTCTTCTGATCGTCCTCTCTTCCACTCTACACTGCATCACTCTACTCTTCAATACTTCAAACTTATTTTGGAGAACAATGGTCCCCTCCTCTCCTTCCTTCCTATTCCTGCAGTTGTGGGCCAGGTGTCCAAACTTCTTGCAACATTGATACAACTTCCCCTTCCTCTCTTCTAATTTTTCCCTTAGTTTGGCAAGGGAGTGTCTTTCCTTGAGCAAGTTGCTCATGAGTTGTTTGTATTGAGTCAGAGACATTGTGCTATGTCTCTGAGAGTATAGATTTAATAGTTGATCTTACTAAAGTTATGCCTGTTAGGGCACAAGATCTTCATCCAACCAGATACCTACTGCCCTACCAACTACTGCCCTAATAGTATAGTTAGACTATTACCTCATGGGGAGGATCTCTAATCTAGATGGCCTTCTAAAAGTAACTGTCACTCCTCTATGTGTACCAACTCACAATAGAGTGTAGCACAAGGTTTATACTGAGAAAGGTACAAGTAATCTACTAAACACTACTTGTTTGTAAGGTCAGGTCTTAGAAATGATACCCGAGTTTGGTACCACTCTTCCACCATCAATCTCTAACTGATTGACAAGTTCTCTTAAGCCAAGGGCCCAGCTATGTATAGAGGTGGCTAGTGATTACGATGACCACTGGCCAAGGATTGATTTTAGATAAGATAAAAAATGAGCAAGGTCCAAGACAGACAGTGCTCTAGAAGTGAAATTGAGTTCTGGTATAGTGACTTAGCCTGAGATGACTTAGATACACTCCTTATCTAAGTTGACAAGGAAAACTCGATGGAGTTCCTGTTATTTTCTTGTATACTACTTATACAACTACTACATGGTCTGTGCACTACTTTCCTACACTTATTATGTGACCCATCATGTGACATGACACTGTGACTATGTGACACTTTCCCACACTCCTTCCTGTGTAGTAAGTCCAAAAGAAAAGTAAATATAAATAATGACTTAGCCATTTTGCCAAGTCATAATAGATGTGTTCTTGGGTTTGAACCTCTACTTTACCATATGGGCAGCTGGTGAGGAGGTGGGAGAAGAATCTTTGTCTGTATTTTCCAGTGGGAGCATGTCCAGTAGTTATGTAGATGAAATGAGCACATAGTAAATTGGTAAACTCTATGACAGGTAGCTATGAGCTACCTTTTGCATATGTTGGTTTGATGATCTTCTGCTTTTTGTCTTCAAAGTTCAAAAAGTATTAGCCTTTTTTGAGGCTATTAGCAAAAGACATTTGCCATTCACTGAGAATGTTATCACATTCCTTCTTCTTGCTGAATAGGTGTAAATCCTTGCTAGGGAATGTGGGGATATATGTGCTCACTTTGACTTGATCGTCGACAAGTTAATGCCTGGGCCATTGAGCTTTGCTAGAGCAATACCAAAAGTGAATTTTATTCCTGCCATCTATGCTGAGGAAGGTTTTGATTGCAGAGGCTAATGGAATAAACATATTCTGAAGAGGATTGACTTTGGACTCTAGGATTTTTCTTGCTATGGTAATGAAATCAGTGATAACAGTAATGTCATAGATATTGTCTATTTCTATGGCAGGGATAAGACCAGTGCAAATAGCCATGAGTTTGGCCTCAATAGGTGTGACGTTTACAGAGCAGACTTGCAACTTTTTGATAATGGAGTTGTTAGACCAGACATAAGCAACTGCTGTAGCAACATGAGATTTTTTGACACCTCCATCTGCAATGACAGCTATGCTATTGTAATTTGTTTGAGATGACCTAAAGGCAAGATCAAGGCTTTGGAGATGTTGGCAAAGGTCTTCTTCAGAAAAAAAAGAACGTGAGGGCAACTGGGGCGGAGTACTCCAGAAGATTCCTCAGTTAAATTATACTATGAAATATGTTACAACCTACCTCCAGGAGATTCCTCAGAGAATTAGATGAGGCTCCTGGAGGGAATAATCTACAATATATATACTACAGTGTCCTTGCGTTCTAGTTTCCCTATTCTTTGGTAACTAGGGTCTGCACAATGAAATTGTGTTGGGAGGCAATAGGGGGCACTTCAGAGTCATGTCTGAGGGGTCCCCTTACAAAGAAGGAGAGTGAAAGCTAATTCTACTAGAGAAATGATTGACTATCCGAAAACTAGGGAAAAAGAGAGGATAAAGAGGATTGAAGCAATTTCTAACACTGTTAAGGTGCTCATTGACATCCTTGATGGGGCTCTTAAGGTTGGCTTGCTATTTCATAGTGAGTTTGAAAGTAGCAGCTCTGTGAGGAGTTCGATTCTTAGCATGTTGTGAGTCAAGTAGAGAGTTAATGGTATGTGAAGGAGGAATAGAGGCATAACATAGGTGATATTTGCCATTTAGTTTGTGAAGGTGTAGAGTAATAGGGATGAGATCTGCAACACCTTTGGATAGAGAAGTTCAGAAAGCTCCTGTAATTCAAAGGGCTGCTCTTTACTGCATTTTTTTCAATTCAGTGATGTTTTTGACAATAGGAGCACCTTTAAAGAACCATAGCTAAAACCTATATAGGGCGATGGGCAGGATGCAAGTTCTGTATAAGAGTTGCTTTTGAATAGGAAGGAGGCCTCTTGAAGAGTTCTCTAGCATCTTCATGGTGCTGAGGGTGGAGAGGCATTTCATGGCATAAAAGTGTATATGGTAGTTGAAATTGAGTCTGTGGTCAAAGTAGAAACCTAGATATTGCCAGATAGGTTTAGGGGAGATGACAAGGTCCCCTATGGATGATAAGTCAATAGAGGGATTAGGAGGGTATTAAGCTCTCATGAAGTAGAAGAGTTTGGTTTTGCTATACTCCATAATGAAGCCAGCATCAAGGAGAATTTTGGACATAATATTGTAGCTACAAAGTAAAAAGGAAGAAGATAATGAATAGCTCTTTTCCTAAGAAATTAAAAGACCATCATCAACAAAAGAAAGAATATCAGTTGGAATATTTTTTTTAGATTTTTTATTCTTTTTTTGAATGTTTTAATGATTGGAGTGAGATAAATAGCAGAGAGGATAGGAGAGAGAGCTGAGCCTTGGTCTACTCTGACATTGGTACTGAAGGGTAGAAAGGAGAAATTGTTCCAAGAGTAGGTAGTGAAATAGCCTGAGTAGTAGCTATTGAAAAAACCCCTGTTATTAGTGTTAAGACCAGCTTTCTTTAGGCACATAGAGAGGAAACAGTAATTTAAAGAAGGGAAAAACTAAGTAATGTCAAATGCTATGACACTAGTGTGGCATTGTTTGAGCCATCCTGCTTGAATGAGGTGAGTGAGGTAAATGCTAGTATTAATAGTGAACCGTTGTTTGATGTCTCTGAGTTGATTAGGATCTACGAAGCCATTAGCCACCATTTGAAATTAAAGTTAATTACTGATGACTTTCTCGATGAGTTTTCCAGTAGTGTTGAGTAGGACTATGGGATAGAAGGATTTGGGAGTACTATACATTTTCTTATTAGACTTGGGAATGACGACAGTGCTGGCAAACTTGAAGTGAAAGAGCCAGTATTCTAAATTTATGCAAGCATCAGTGATATTTGTTAGTTTCTCCAAGTAGAGGTCGTTAGAGAAAAGGTGTTGAAGATGTCTTCAAAAGATATGGTCTAGACCAGGGGATGACAATAATGAGCACTTAGCTATTGCATTTCTAAATTCTTGCTTAGAGAATATGAGCTAGTCGATAGAATCAGCTTAAGAGATTTTGTTGAGAAAGCAGGTGTTAACTAGTCTATTTTCAGCTGAGTTATAGGAGCTGTGAAGAGCATGCCATAGCTCTGGCAGAGTGTTACAAGAGTGGTCCTCATATGAAATGGTCTCAATAGCTGGCATAGGTTTTTTCCAAATCTAGTTCATTAAGTCCTAGGGTTTTTTATCTGAAGATGTGATTTCATGTATCTTGTCATTGAAAAACTTTCTCTTAGTGTCCCTAATGATTGCCTTGAACTCCTTTCAGTGTTGGAGGTCACCTGATAGTCAATACCTATTGAGGCTGGTAGAGCAGTCTTGATTCCACCATTCTTTAGAGTGTTTCATGATACGTCTCACTTTTAAATGATTGTTTCATACACTTTCGAATATGGTAGCAACCTACTAGACTAAGCTTTTCAGGCCCTCTTTAGTTCTAATGGCTAATGAATCTATATAGGAGAAGCCATTGGTTAGTGCTGTTATGAAGCTTTTCTCTTCATCACTGTCTTTTCTGATTGACCTAGTGCTGAGGTCAATATTAGTTTCTATGATACCCACTTCAATAATAAGTAAAACATGGTCTGACAGTTTGTGGATGTCGGAGTGAAGAGTATATTGACCAAACCTTCTGTTATTAGAAGGTAAGAAAACAAGGTCTATCACAGAATTGAAATCACATAGATTGTTTGCAAATCTAATAGAACCAGGGTTCAAAGGCGGGAAGAGCTCTAGGTCCAGACTGTTAGCAATAGTGAGAAGGTCATTAGTGTGAATGGAGTAGTGCTGGAAATTAGGGTCCCAGTCACTATCTCTTATATTAAAATCACCTGTCATGATTATTGTATTGTCCAAGTTAATAATATTTTGACATAGAAAGTGCAGAGCAGTTTGATTACTATCTAAGTAAATGTTGATTATGAAATTAGTGCCCCAGTTGTTGTGGAAGGCCAAAATATTGATATCATAGTGATTGACAATATCGAGGCATAGGGCAAACCTTATCCTCAAAAGTTGTTTGTTGACATATATAGCATATCACAAACTTTATTCAGCCATATCTCCATCAATTCTTTAACGATTCTCACAGTCTTAATGGCAACGGAAAGCCCTTGAAAATACCTTTTGATAAATGCCAGTCATGTCTCGAGGCAATCAATATTGGCCGAAATATTAGGCAGATCAACTAGTAACCACTATAGTACCATTTATTAAATCACCAATATCTCGGAAATCACCATGATTGATGCTTTGGTTCTAGGCTCATCAGAAGCCCTCTTTATACTGCTCAGAATGAGCCTAAGAAAACCTCAAGGCAATCAATATCAGTGGAGATATGAAGGCCTCAATATTTGCACATAAACTTTATTAATTATCCATAGATAGTCATCTGTTCTTTTTTTAGAACAAAGGACAGCCTCCATAAGGTTGAGTTGTTACTATTTATAGAACAAAGGCACTACCATATGTAGAACAATAGATAGTAGCATGTGATGATCTGTCCTAGTATACAGACTGTAAGGGGACATCTAGGGTAATGCTTAGTAAGTTCTGAGGGTCTGATCTATTAGTGGCCCAGTGACAGATCATGTATCACTTTCTCATCATTCCTGAGCTTCTCTTGTCTGTGTCATGCGGTGCAATGCCTTTTAAACTATAATTGGACAATTGTGATTACTAATCAATGTACATGTGACTGTGCATGTGATCATCTAGTATAGAGTATATATACTAGCAATGTGTTGTAGATATACTTTACTTGAATCTCAAACTAGCTTCTGGAACTATCTACTAGCTTAAGGGTGATCACCTCTAAGTGGTTCCCTAACACAGACCATCACAATCATGTATATAAGGACTCATAGTCTGAGGATTAGATCTCAGACTTAACAACATCTTTTGTCATTGTCTAAAACTTTGCTTTTTTGAACTATTCAAGTATCAAATCACCCATCACAAATTAGTAAGTGACCTTTTGTGATATAGTAACTCTTGCATAGTTGTCCTGCGACATATCTTGGCAAAGGAAAAGTGTCCATTTGGGTGGCTAGGAGTGCCATAGACAGGGTCTTCTAAGGGATTGGTATGACTGGGAATATGTCAAATAAGGCATCTAGGAGATTCCTGAATGAAAATAATATCAGCTGAGTTTTTTTGAGTTTTTAGGATGATATTGGTTAGGACTTTGTTTTTCCTAATGTTCTGAGAGAAGATTCTTAGGTTGTATTTAATCATATCTTTTGTTGTTGCCTACAGCTAGGCAGATTGAGTTGGCTCTAGTTTCCCTGGCTTTTTGTGCTTTTTTTGAATACTATTTGTAATTGAATCTATGTTTCCAAAAGGGGCATTTGTTGTCATCGGCTATATAATCACCTTTGCAATTGACATACTTGAATGTGTGGGGACATTGTAAGGGGACACTTGGAGACGTCCCAGAACACACTCGACATTAGTGGAGAAGACATCTTAAGCAAGAGCGATGAATAGCTCAGGAGCTCTAATCAATGTTGAGATAAGGTATTCTACCATACATCACTAGCTATATATACTAGACTAGCTAGTTTGTGCACTGGTCGCTAAGGAAACACAGATCAGGACACTAATAACTACTATACCTAATAAGACTATATAGTACTAACTATGGCAATGAGAACAAGAGGGAAGGGAACTATGAATAGTGGGCTCCAAGAATCTGAGAGCAAGCTAGATAATACTCACCCATACCAGGTTACCTAAGCTACTCTAGAGCATCCCCTTACAGAGGCATAGTAGAAGAGAAGGAGGGGTTTTCCTGATGGGAATGTTGTTTCTGAAGTACAATGCAATGTTGTTCCAAATGGAGTTGTTATCTGATATATGAAGTTGGTCCCATCCTGATTCAAAAATGGCTGAGATAAAAGTCCAGGTAGCTTCACTAAAAGATTCCAATTGTGAAATGTTGTTACTATTGTGGTCTTGTAGACTTCTTTGTTTGATAAGGAAAGCCATATATTGGAGTGAGCACACTATATTGTATACATTGCTCTGGAGGAATTTGTTTGTGCCAAAAAGGGAAGTGGCCACAAAGTCCCTGTCCCATAGACTGGGGTCTGCTGGGATGTTAGCGCTGTGCAGAATAACTGAGGGAGGAAAAGGTTCTAAGAAGATATCTACTTTGTCTGTAAATCCAGTAATAGGTGCCTCTTTAATGAAGACACGTGTATGAGAGGGAGGAAGAGAGAAGTTGTAGCACAGTGTATTGTTGACCAAGGGGGGGGAGAGGTTGGACTCCTCAACATCTATATTGTTGTTAGCAGCTATGTGCTTGGCATAGTCTATTTCTGAAGGGGGGAATGAATCATCCATAGGAGAAGAAGAGGTGCTATGCAGATCTCCAGTGCTTATTTGGGACAGAGGGCATTCACGTTATATGTTGAAGGTGGTATCATCAGGCCTAGCAGTGGTTTTCTTGAGGCTTATGCTTGTAGAGGGAGCTATTTGAAATACTGATAAATGGAAATTTCACTATTTTACACTCAGGTGCTACTAACGGTGTTAGTGGTAAGAGTGCAAGAAGCGTTGCCACACTTCTTTCTTGTGTAGTAAGTCTAGAAAAGAAAAGAAATAAAATAATGACTGAGCTGTTTTGCCAAGTTATGACATATGAGTAATTAATTAAGTCTATGTGCAAACATTGAGGACTTCATATCTCTAGTAATATTAATTACCTTGGCATTGTTTTAGGCTGATTCTAAACAGTATGAAGAGAGCTTCTCTGATGCCTAAAAGTAAAGTATTAATTATGGCAGTTTTTGAGATATTGGCAATTTAATATATAGTACCATAGTAGTTACCTACTGATTTGCTCAATAGCTTGGCCAATATTGATTGCCTCAAAACATGACTAGTATTTATTGAAAGGTCTTCTATGGGGCTTTTTGAAGCCATTAAGACTGTAGAAATTGTTGAAGAATTAATAGAGATATAGCCGAATAAAGTTTGTGATATTCTTCTTTAATTATTACTAGTACTGGCCATTTCTTTTTCTAGTCATCTATTTGATCTTTATATCTATGTACTCTACTGATATTTACTACTGGATGTATTTTTACTATACTTGACAAATTCAACTCAATTGCATTTATTGAGATTATTTTCTTGACCTTATAAGGCCCAACAAATTATTTTGTTAGTTTTTCTGTTCTTTTTCCTTGCATTTGATACTTCAGATCTTTAGTGCTTAAGAGCACCTAGTCCCCTACTCAGTATTCTTTTACCTCACTCCTCTTCCTATCTGTATACTTTCATATATTTTCCTAACTCTTTCTCAATGCTACTTCTGCTTTCTCATAGACTTCTTTCATCCTCTTTGCAAATTCTTCTGTTTTTTTGAATCTTCTCTTTTTCCTTATTTCAAACCCTATACATGGGTCCTGTCTATTATTGGCTTTGAACAGTGATACTTTTGTACTTGTTTGTACTTTATTATTATATGCAAATTTAGCTATTGCTAACTAATTTGACTATTGCTCTTATTTATGGTCAATGAACATCCTTAGGTATTGTTCTAATTTTTGATTTATCCTTTCTGTCTATCTATCTGTCTGCAGGTGATAAGTGTTAGCATGAGTCTTGATAACTTAGGGCTCTTACAGTAGATACAGGTTAAGGAAAAACTCAATAGAGTTTCCTATTGTATTTTGTATACTACTTATACAATTTCTACATGGTCTATGCACTAAAATCTTTTTCATATGCCTTTCTGGAATATTCTATACTTACATAACCTAGTTATGTAATATGGTTTATCTAAGTTTCCTATGCTATTTATAGTTTAATCCCATTATATATCTTGAGATTGCAAATGAATTATTCAAATATATAAGAAATTATTTCCTTCTTGGGCTCTTTATAACAATAAGCCATTGACAACTTTGTATCAATTTCCAATATTGTATTTAATTTCTTCATCATCCTTACTGTGAACTATGCTCTCCTGTCTATGATAATACTTTCTGACAAGTCATATAGCTTCTAGACATTATTTTAGGGTAATCTTGCTACTCTCTTTGCTGAAGTTTTTTGGTAGTAAGCACAAAATATATCATTTTTGTTATTTTGTCATATACTACTAGAATGCTATCATACTCTTGTGCTAGCAACAACTTTGTAATAAAATCCACTGTAATATGGCTCTAAGGTTTTTCTGGTACTATGTTAGGCATAAGTTTTCCTATGGGTGCCTCTGTGCAGTTCTTATTCCTTTGACATGTATCATATCCTTTTATATACTTCTTTACTTTCTTAGTAACTTCTAGCCACCAAAAATTCCTCATCACCAGCTCTGTTATTTTCCACTATCCTTCATGTTCTCCCACTGGTATATTATGGTACAGCTGGGTTACTTCTGCTCTCAATTTCTTATCTCTTGGGACATATACTTTTCTATTCCTTAACATTAATCTATCTACTTCTCTTTATTCCTCATCTCTTAGCATTTTTATTCCTACCTGCTTCATTTCCTCTACTGCCTTTATAACCTCATTGTCTTTCACTTGTCATGACTTGGCAAAACACCTAAGTCATTATTTATATTTTCTTTTCTTTTCTAGACTTACTACACAAGAAAGGAGTGCAGGAAAAATATCACATGACCATAGGTCACAGGTTACAGTTCACAGTCATATCACAGATAATGTCACATAAGATAGTCACATGATGACTGTAGTATAGTGACTTAGCCTGAGACAACTAAATCATCCTCCAAGTCCAAGTTGACAAGGAGAACTCGATAGAGTCCTCATTTATTTCCTGTATACTACTTATACAACTACTACATAGTCTGTGTACTATTTTCCCACACTTATCATATGACCCATTCATGTAATGTCACCTGACATGTGAGTGTGACATGTGATACTTTCCCACACTGCTTCCTTGTGTAGTAAGTCCAAATGAGAAAAGAAA
>Ga0153991_1000404_pt1 | contig 11010 bp, 16 predicted proteins | sample TSNC075MetaG_FD_104681 | JGI IMG/M metagenome (GOLD analysis project Ga0153991, IMG submission 104681) | Attine ant fungus gardens microbial communities from North Carolina, USA - TSNC075 MetaG | ecosystem: Host-associated > Fungi > Mycelium > Unclassified | place: USA: North Carolina, Jones...
ATTCCTCAGAGAATTAGATAAGGCTCCTGGAGGGAATAATCTACAATATATACTAAAATGCCCTTGCATTCCATTCTTTGGTAACCAGGGGCTGCATAATGAAATTATGTTGGGAGGCAATGGAGGGTGCTCCAGGGTCATGTGTGAGGGGTCCCCTTACATTTACCTCCCCTCCAAGGTTGCTGCGTCTCGAAGCAACAGTTCTGGGATTGAAAATGGCATCGAAGTCAGTCTGGCAGATGTGTCTTGGGACGGCTGGGTGCTTCCGATAGTACTCTGTAACGAGGTCTGGTGCCTTGACATCGGAAGCTACCTCCTAAGAGTTGTGTTCTCTGCTAAAACCCTTTCACTTGACCAGGAACTGGAATCTCCTCCAGTGCCAGTGACTATTTAATATCTCTTCCACTTCCTACTCTTTTTCTCCGTCGACGATGATGGGTGGCAGTGGGGCTTGCGGTTTCCTCCCTAGGATTGGATCTTCCAGAGCGGTAAACAACTTTATGACGTTGAATACTGGGTGCAACTGCCTCATTCCGTGAGGTAACTTAAGACGGTAGGCTAACAGTCCCACTTGGCTTTCTATTTCGAAGGGTCCTAGTCAGCGATGTGACAACTTCAGAGACGGACGTGTTGTTTTGATGTCTGACGTGTCTAAGTATACTTGGTCTTCTGGTTTGTACATGGGAGCCAGAGTTCTCCTTCGATTATAGTACCACGTCATGTCCTCCTGTGCTTTGTGGATCGCTGATTTGGCCTCTTTAGTGGCGGAATTTATCCTCTCCGTGAATTCGTTGACTGTCTCTAGTCTGGAGGGGACTTGGCTCGGCTCAAAGCCCATACGGGGAATTCGTCCAGTGTCTAGTAGGAACAGAGGTTGCTGCATCGCGGAGTGGACGTAGTTGTTGTGCTAGAACTCCGCGATGGGTAGAAGGTTGTACCAGTCATCCTGTCGTTCGTTAACGAATAGGTGGAGGAACTGATCAAGCTCCTGGTTGACGTGTTCTGTTTGTCTGTCCATCTGGGGATGCCAAGCTGTGGAGAAGGATAGTCGTATACCTAGTAGCCTGTACAGCTCCTTAGTGAATGAAGCTACGAACTGGGGTCCGTGGTTGGAGACAACATGCTTCAGGAGGCTGTGGAGCTTCCAGACGTGGTGAAGAAAGAGTCTGGCTGCTCGTTCTGCTGTGACCATTGTGTGCGTTGGAACGAAGTGTACTCTCTTGGAGACGGAGTCTACTACAGTCATGACGGCATCATGTCTGGAGGACTCCGGGAGTTCGACCACAAAATCGACACTGAGTGTATCCCACCATGCGTCCGGAACGGAGAGCAGTTGAAGTTCGCCAACAGGAGAGTGTCACCAGGGTTTCGTCCAGAGGCAGAGATCACAGGTGCTCACATACTGACCGATATACCTAGATATCTGAGACCACCAGTAGTTCTGGGACACCAGTTCTAGTGTCTTCCAGCATCTGGGGTGACCTGCGATGTGGATGTCGTGGCAGAGGGCTACGATCTGTCTACGTAGGTCTGGACTCTGAGGTACATATATCTTCTCTCGGAACCAGAGCAGGCCATCTATGTTCGACCACTCCAAGGAGTGCACTGTCCTGTTGGCGGAGCGTTGGAGGCTCCGTTTCTGTGATCAGCTCTCCTCAACAGTGCGTCCGGTTTGCCTATAGTACGTCCGGGGTGGTGATGAAGTAAGAAGTCGAATCTAGCCAGATGCAAGGACCAACAAGCTTGGCGATGGTTAAGTTTCTTGGCCGTCATGAAATACTCGAGGTTCTTGTGGTCGGTCCAGATTTCCACCGGATGGGTCGCTCCTTCCAAAAAGTGCCTCCACTCTTCTAATGCACGGATAATGGCCAGCATTTCCTTGTCGTGGATTTCGTAATTCCACTCCATGGAGGACAAGGACTTACTATAGAACACTACGGAGTGCCATTTTTTATTTGTCGTTGACTGCTGAGACAAGACTGCCCCTGTGGTGAAGTCTGAGCTATCCACTTCGATCCAGAAGGGGTTCAATTCTTGCGGAGACACCAATACTGGAGCAGTGGTTACCGCTGTTTTGAGGTCTTCAAAGGCTGCCTGTTCCTTTCCCCTTCACGTCCAGACTTGTTCAGAGCATGTTAGGTCAAAGAGAGGTTGAGCTTTGGCAGAAAAGTCCCGAATGAACCTCCGGTAGAAGTTCACGAAGCCTAGGAAAACCTGGACATCTGTCTTGTTCTCTGGAGTAGGCCATTCTCGGACTTCTGCAACTTTGACCGGATTCATGGAAATTTCGTTCTCCGAGATGACCAGACCCAAGTACTCGATCCATTGTTTATAGAACTCGCACTTCTCTGGGCAGAGGAAGAGTTTGTTCTCCTTCAAGACTCGTAACACCCGTCGGACCGCTTGCGCATGCTCTTCCTCTGTCTTGGTGAAGATCAGGATGTTGTCCAGATAGACTACCACAATATCTTCCACTATGAGGTTCCGGAAGATGTCGTTCATCATGGTTTGGAAGGTAGCTGGACTGTTAGTCATTCCAAAGAACATTACCAAGAGTTCGAATAGGCCTCAATTGGTTTGGAAGGCCGCCTTCCACTCATCTCCGGGCTTGATGCGAACATTGTTGAAACCCCAATAGACATCTAGCTTGGTGAAGTATCTGGCTTCACGGAGTTGAGACACGAGTTCAGAGATCAGTGGGAGGGGGTACTTATTCTTGACCGTCATGGAGTTGAGTGCTCGATAGTCTTGAACCAACCAGAGTGAGCTATTCTTCTTCTTGATGAAGAACACTGGAGCTGCCATGGGAGATTTGGAGGGGCGGATTCGTCCAATGTGCAGATTCTCTTCTAGAAAGGAGTTCAATTCCTTTTGTTCTACTGGAGACAGAGGGTAGACCTTCGACAACTTAGGCTCCGAACCCGGAATGAGTTCGATGGCATGGTCCCATTGCCTGTGCTCTGGGAGGACGTCGAAGTCTTTCTTGGCAAATACAGACTTGAATCCTCTGACGCAGTCGGGCGGAATGAAGGGTTCCTTCCGTGTTTCCATGGATTGACGGGCTCCTTCTGCAAGTTTCTGGGAGGTCGTAGAGGCAGCACGTAGGTCTTCCGCAGTAGAGTCTGGGAGGATTCTGGTCATGAAGAGTCAGTCCCCTGGCTTGTATTCAGCTTCCCGAGTCTGAACAGAGGCCTCGTTCTCTTCCGAGTCTTCTACATACTCCAGGGAGGGTCCAAACCAGCAGACGTTGAGGGCTCTGGTCTCCATCCTCTTCCATGACGCTTGTTTCTTTCGTATCACACAGCATCCTTCGCATCGAGGAGGACATTAGTTCATCTGCACTTCTCCAGTCTGCCAATTGACCTCTGGGTTGTGGTCCTTGAGCCAGGTATAACCGAGGATCATGTTTTGCCTTCCAAGGCTGGAGACAGCGAGGAGCGTTCTTTTGGAGTGGGTTTTGTAACGGAGAACCACGTCTACCACTTCAGAGATCTGACCTGCCTCGTTGGGGGAGCCGTTCACGTTGTACACCGGTATAGGGCAAGAGATGCTCTGGGTGTTAATGCCTTTCGTTCGGACGAAGTCTCGATCTATGAAGTTGCCCGTGGCTCTGGAGTCCAAAAGCGCCTTAACGGAATGCACCTCGCTAGTGTCTGTGGTACTGACTTCTATCGGGAGAATGATCGACATTCCGCAGGTGTTGAGGGTGTTGACAGAGAGTCGTTTGGGTAACCTTTTTTCCCATTTTGGCTTCCGGGGTTGCGTTGTCCTGTCCGGATCGAAGGGGGGGAGAAGGGGTACGTCTATAGGTTCACGAATATCTGTATTGACCTCTTCTACATCTAATACAGCAAACCTATTAATTAGCAGCGACTGGGGCGCACTTTTCGCCAGCCACGCTAAACAAAACCCTCCTCCGGGGCTGAACAAACCTCTTCTTCCTCTACTGCATCCTTTAGAGCCACTAAATCTTCAATCAATTCCTCCCTTTGCTCTGCGGTTAACCTCTAGACATCCAAATGGTAGGAGCAGTCCTTCACAAGATGGTTAGCCTCTTCGCACCAATAGCAACCTCGCAGAGGTAAAGAGCGTGTTTTCTGGACTACGTCTACATCCATGGGTATTCCGCTGGATGGTGCAAGCAGAGACAGAGGGGGCCTTGGCGGAACGGAAGGCGGAGCTACTGGAGGAGAGCAGAGTACTGAGAAAGGGGTTGGTCGAGCAAGGGCGGAGCATGCAGGGGTTACGATCGTCGACTGGAGCGTGGATTGGAATGCTTTGTTTGCCAACCGCACCTGGTCGATTCTTTGGGCTGCTGCATATCTGGTCTCCGGATCAGTGTCTGCAGGTCGTCCGAAGGGCATAGTAGTGATCTGACTTTGGACGTTCAATTTGAGTCCACGATGAAATTTGACCACCAAGGTCTGAGGATCCATGTATCCGGCGTCCGAGGCTAGGATCAGGAAGCTGTCTAAGTAATCGTCCACCATCCGGTTTCCTTGATAGTATGAAGACCCCTCCAAAGTGTTGATGGCATCTGCTTCTGCATTGACCGGAAAGAATTGACTCCGGAATTGTTGTTCGAAGTCGGTTCAGGATCGAATTGGAAAGATACCAGTATCTGCCTTCTGGCGAAAAAGGTTCTTAGACCACTTTGCAGCACGTCTATCCTTGAAGAAGGCGAGGGTCCAGAAGATTTTTTCCTCGTTACAGGTGAACTACTCCAGGGCCAGGCATAAATACAGCGTGCAGGAGTTGAGAAAGGCTCGTCCGGAACTCTGTTCGCTGGAGAAGTCTGGAGGAGAAAGGAGTTTTGGCCTCGTCCACTGTTTGGATGGAGTGACCAGAACCAGAGAAAGAGGGCTAACAGGAGGCGGAGACGTGGGTATCGGAGGCGGAGCGACTGTTGGGGCAGGAGCGGTTATGAGCTGAGTGAGTTGTTGTAGTTGGGCTGTTAGGCCTGCAAGGGTGGCATTGATAGTGTGTTCCAAAGTGTTCTGACGTTCGGTCAACTCTTGGAGATGGTGCTACAGGTAGTCCAAGGCATTGGTGACGGCTGGGAGGGTGTCTGCAGGGAGTGATATCTCTCTTGGAGTGAAGTGATCAGAGGGCCGGAGTTTGTTAGCGGAGAGCGACCGGAGAGCAGCTGTCCACTGAGAAATTCCAGGGCTCTGGCAAGGAGATCTAATTCTGCTGTGAGGGCAACCGAAGTGGACTCCAGGAGATTCCTCAGTTAAATTATAGTATGGAATATGTTACAACTCACCTTTAGGAGATTCCTCAGAGAATTAGATAAGGCTCCTGGAGGGAATAATCTACAATATATACTAAAATGCCCTTGTATTCCATTCTTTGGTAACCAGGGGCTGCATAATGAAATTATGTTAGGAGGCAACGAGAGGCGCTCCGGGGTCATGTGTGAGGGGTCCCCTTACAGATTCTAGTATTATTCCCTCAGTTTCTGTAAGGGAACACCTCTATTTCTACCCCTGAATGGCACGACGACACTCCAGAGCTATCTTAGCCTGTTTTACTAGTAATACTAAAACACACTAGTTTAGCTCTGATCCTGCTAACCCTGACACTAAGGAATATAAGCTTAGTATATAATGTAAAAGATCCCTTCAGGAGCCTCATCCTAATCTCTGAGAATTCTCCTGGAGGTGAGTTGTATCCTAACTACAATCTGTAATATCACTGAGGATTCTCCTGAAGTCTTGTACCCAGTCGCCCTTACAGTAGATTAGGATCTTAAAGCAGAGCCTTGGACTATCCCAGTGGACAGCCACCCAATAGGTCACACTCCCCTGTCATACCCAACCCTCTGAAAATTTCACTCTTCAGATGTCATTGCCCTCGGACACCCCTCAAGATGTAGCCAATGTCTTAGGATACCTACAACACCATCTGCAGGAGCTCATGGAGAGACAACATGTTTCTGAAAGTAACATTAACTCCACTCTAGCAGCTCTGACCATGCAGCTACAGCAGTTCACACAGTTAGTGGCTAACTCCCCTTCTCCGGCCATACCAAACATACCTCCCCTACCTGTACTATCCCCTCTGGTATCTCCACCCCCCGCTCTACCAGTCCGATGGACACGCCCCAAGCTCTCCTGCCCCCTGGACTTCAATGGAGAACGTCACAATGGCCGCACATTCCTAAACTCCTGCTCTCTCTATATATGCCTAGCCCCAAAGCAGTTCCACAACAAACAGGAAAGGATTCTCTGGGCTCTTACGTTCTTCAAAGAAGGTTGTACTGCCAAGTGGTCCAAAAACATATTCCGTCTAGAAGCAAACACTGGCGTTTTCCCTATCCAAACCTAGGGAGACTTTGAACAATAATTTCAGCTGCACTTCTTCCCTGCAAACGCAGAAGTGGATATGATCAACGCTTTGGAAGGAACTTCCTACCACCAAGGAAATCGGATGGTAAACAACTATTTGGACAGCTTCCAAGCCCTGGTCTCTGATGCAGGTTATATGAATCCCCAGACACTGGTGGTGAAATTTCAACGAGGTCTCAGATTAGGTATCCAAAACCAGATTGCCACCATACCCTACGGACGACCAGCTGACACCAACCCCAACACATGGTACAGAGCAGCAAAGAGGATTGATCAGGTGCGCCTCGCAAATGAAACCTTCCAGTTGGTGTCGCGCTCTGCCCCTTCTGCTTCACTCAAAACCATCTCCGTCCAACCCCCACTATTGTCTGTGGCAAGATTACCCCTCGCTCTGCCCCCTCCAGTTATTCCAAAGCCTCTGCCGACCACTCTGTCTATAGAAGTCCCCATAGATGTGGACGCTGCTAGGAAAGCAAGGTCCTTACCTTCATGAGGATGCTACCAATGCAGAGACATAAACCATGTAGTCTGGGATTGTCCCCACTGCATGAATGTCCATCAACTCACCACGGAGCAGCAGGAGGAGTTGATTGAAGATCTGTTGGCATTGAAAGATACAGTTCCGATAGAAGAGCCTTGTCCCCTAGAGGAAGAGAATTTTGCGTAGTGCAGCCAGTGATAAGTGCGCCCCAGTCGCTAGTAAATAAGTTCACTGTATTGACTATAGAGGACCCCAATACAATTAACAGTGAACTAGTAGATGCATCACCTCCTATCCCCCTTGTCTCGGCTCCACTCTGCAAACCCAAGTGGGAGAAGAGACTCTCCAAACTCCTTTCGATCAGTGCTTTAGATGCATGAGGGACTTTTCTACTCCTGCCAGTGGAAATTGGGACCACGGACACAAGCGAACTACACTCCGTCGAAGCCCTCCTGGACTGCGGAGCAACCAGAAGCCTCATCGACAGGGATTTTGTTTGTTTGAAAGGGATGAACACCTGGACCCTCTCACATAACATCCCAGTCTTTAATGTTGACAGCTCCTCTAACGAGGCAGAACAAATCTCCAAGATTGTGAACATAGTTCTCTGCTATAAGACTCACTCTGAAAAGATGTTCTTGGCCGTCTCCAGACTTGGAAAACAGAATCTAATCCTAGGTTACGACTGGCTCAAGGACTACAACTCCAAGATGGACTGGGAAAAAGAAGAAGTCGAAATGACTTGCTGTTCCCTCTGTTGTGAGGGAGGATGTGCCCTATGAAAGGAACAGACTTGCCAGAAGAGAATCGAACTTCGAGCCCTCCAATCTTGTCATGACGGACCCACACCCCTGCTCCAAGAAGAGCTAGAGCCTGAGAAAGAGCCTCTGTAAACACACCACCCGAGTTGGGAGCTCAGAGACTGATTGTTCCTCACACGTCTCCTCCCAGAGCCTGACCAAGTTGACCTCCAAGCCACGACCACAACATCTCAACACCTCGTGGAAGGAGCCAGACGCAGCGCAGAAACACAGGCCGCTGCCACTCTATTACCTGCCTATGTCACGAAGTTTCAATCTGTGTTTACTAAGAAGGACTTTGACATACTACCAGAGCACCACAAATGGGATCACACGATCGAGCTAATCCTCGGAGCAGAGCCCAAGTCATTAAAGGTGTACCCTCTGTCTTCATTGGAGCAAGCAGAGTTGGATACCTTCCTAGAGGAGAACTTTCATACTGGACAAATCTGACTCTCGAAATCCCCTATTGCAGCCCCTGTGTTCTTCATTAAGAAGAATGATGGTTTGCTCTGTCTAGTCTAAGACTATCATGCACTGAACGCTGTAACCGTCAAGAACAGATATCCTCTCCCCCTCATCTCCGAACTCGTCTCTCAACTCCGCAGAGCCTAGTATTTCACAAAACTGGATGTCTGCTGGGGTTTCAATAATGTACACATCAAGTCCGGAGATGAATGGAAAGTGGCCTTCTGCACCAACCGTGGCCTCTTCGAACTCCTTGTAATGTTTTTCGGAATAACCAATAGCCCCACTACCTTTCAAACTATGATGAATGACGTCTTCAGAACTGTCATAGTGGAAGGGATTGTCATAGTGTACTTGGACGATATTTTGATCTTTACAAAGATAGAAGAGGAGCATGAATGAGCGGTCCGGAGAGTCTTGGAGATACTGACAGAACATAAATTATTCCTCCATCTGGAGAAATGTGAGTTCCACCAGAAACAGATTGAATACCTCAGACTAGTCATCTTGGAGAACAAGGTCACGATGGACCCTATTAAAGTTGCTAGAGTCTGCGAGTGGCTCGTCCCGAAAAACTGGACTGATGTGCAAGCTTTCATAAGCTTTGTTAACTTCTACCGTCGCTTCATTTAAGACTTCTTAACCATAGCTCGATCCCTCTTTGACCTCACTCACTCCGATCAGGTTTGGAACTAGAGTACCAAGGAGCAGGAAGCCTTCAAATGTCTCAAGATGACAGTGACCACTGCTCCGATCCTAGCATTACCCCAGGACTTGGAACCCTCCCGTATCAAGGCTAATAGTTCAGACTTTGCCTCTGGAGCTGTCCTCTCTCAGCAGCTACCTGGAGAAGAAAAATGGCACCCAGTGGCTTTCTACAGCAAATCCCTATCCCTAGTGGAACGGAACTATGAGATCCATGACAAAGAAATACTCGCTATCAACTGTGCGTTGGAAGAGTGGAGGCACTTTCTGGAAGAAGCTTGGCACCTGGTAGAAATCTGGACGGACCACAAGAACTTGGAGTACTTCATGACGGCTAAGAAACTCAACCATCACCAAGCCTGTTGGTCTCTGTACTTGGTTTGCTTCAACTTCAAGTTGATTCATTGCCCTGGATGCTCCATGGGAAAGCCAGATGCTTTATCGTGGAGACTGGACCATAGCAATGGAGCCTCTGACAACGAGAACATGGTCCTTCTACGACCGAAGCTCATAGCAGTCTGAGCCCTTAAAGGACTTCACCTGGAAGGACCAGAGCAAGACATGCTTAGAGAAATTTGTCAAGGAAACCAGAAAGGCAACCAGAAAGAACCTGTAGTACTCCAGTTCAGAGGCAAAATCTACATTTCCCGGAATTCAGACTTACGAAGGTGGGTAGTCTCACTATGTCACAATACGAAGATTGCTGGACACCCTGGACGCTGGAAAACACTAGAGTTGGTATCTAGAAACTATTGGTGGCCCCAAATGTCTAGGTATATCAGACAATATGTTAGCACCTGTGACCTCTGCCTCAGGACGAAACCGATAAGGCAGGCTCTAGTGGGCAAACTGCATCCTCTCCGGATCCTGGACTCGTGATGGGACACGTTTAGTATGGATTTCGTTATGGAACTCCCCCTCTCCTCTGGATGCGATGTAGTGATGACAGTAGTAGACTTGGTGTCGAAACAGGCATACTTCATTCCGATGCACACGACGGTGATAGCAGAAGGAGCAGCCAGGCTTTTCTTACATCAAGTCTGGAAACTCCATGGTCTTCCAAAGTGTGTAGTCTCAGACCGCGGACCTCAGTTCATCGCTCGTTTCACTAGAGAGCTTTACCAACTACTAGGAATAAAGTTAGCATCTTCTACAGCCTGGCACCCCCAAACTGACAGACAGACGGAATGTGTCAACCAAGAGTTGGACCAGTACCTCTGGCTATTTGTAAACGAGCAGCAAGACGACTGGTATGACCTCTTACCCATGGCAGAGTTCCAGCACAACAATCACATCCACTCTGCTACCCAATAGCCTCCGTTCTTGCTCGACACCGGATGTATTCCTTGCATGGACTTTGAACCCCGACAGAACCACTCCAATCTAGAGACGGTCAACGAGTTTACAGAAAGGATGAGAATAGCAATTGAAGAAGCGAAGTCCACAATCCACAAAGTACAAGAAGACATGAAGAGGTACTACGACTGACACAGAACTCCAGCTCTGGTGTTCAACCCAGGTGACAAAGTCTTCCTTAATGCATCAGATATCCAAACTACGTGCCCTTTGCAGAAACTCTCGCATCAACAGCTCAGCCCCTTTGTAGTGGAATGGAGGATCAGACTTATGGTCTATCACCTAAAGCTACCACACTGGATGAAGCAACTCCATCTAGTGTTCAATGTAGTGAAGCTCACTCCAGCTCCAGATGATCTGATTACAGGACACAAAATGAAGGACCACCCACTGCCTATAGTCATTGATGGAGAAGTGGAGTAGAAAGTAGAGGAAATACTCGACAGTCGTTGGCACCAGAGAAGATTCCAGTACCTCATCAAGTGGAAAGGATATGGCCATGAACACAATTCCTGGGAGTCCACTTCCAAAGTCTCTGCACCAGAACTCACAGCGGAGTTCTATCGTAAACATCCTGGAGCTCCGAGACATGTCTGACACGCGGAATTCGACAACATCTTTCACTCCAAGTCCATTGCTCTAAGACATAGCAATCTTGAAGGGGGGGTGAATGTAAAAGGACACTTCCATTTCCATCCCTGAATGGCACAACAACACTCTGGAGCTACTTTAGCCTGTTTTACTAGTAATACTAAAACACACTAGTTTAGCTCTGATTCTGCTAACCCTGACACTAAGGGATGTAAGCTTAGTATATAATGTAAAAGATCCCTTCAGGAGCCTCATCCTA
>Ga0153991_1000408_pt1 | contig 10949 bp, 12 predicted proteins | sample TSNC075MetaG_FD_104681 | JGI IMG/M metagenome (GOLD analysis project Ga0153991, IMG submission 104681) | Attine ant fungus gardens microbial communities from North Carolina, USA - TSNC075 MetaG | ecosystem: Host-associated > Fungi > Mycelium > Unclassified | place: USA: North Carolina, Jones...
ATGATTTCAAAGCCGCCGTTACTATTACCTGTTCCTAATATCCTTCACTGATTTCCGAATCAATTCCTGACAGGATACCGCAAAAACATCCTGTTCCAAATCCACCTCTTCCGGTTGTTCCAGCCGCTCAATCAAAAGTTCACTGGCTTTATAACCAATATCATGAAGCGGCAGATTGATGGTAGTCAACGGCGGCTTATAGTAACTGGAAAGTTCCCGGTTGTCATACCCAACCACCGAAATATCTGTCCCCACTTTCAATCCCAGTTCATCCAACCGGTCATATATACCACCCGCCATCAAATCATTCATACAGAAGATAGCCGTCACACCCTTTTCCAGCAATCCATCTACATGACGATACCCCGAATCTCTTGTCCAGTCGCCCTCGCATACCAGTCCCGGGTCATATAAAATCTGATTCGCAAACAAAACCTCTTGAAAACCCACCAGCCTGGCCTGTGCATGCAAACTGTCCGGTTTTCCGGTAATCAGGCCGATTTTGCGATGCCCATTGTCCACCAGATGCTGCGTGACCTGTCCCGCCCCACCGGTATCATCCACTACTATCGACGGTATTTTTCTGTCTTTGGAATATCCATAAGCCATCACTGCCGGAATAGAAAGATTTTCCGGAATACACCGGATCACACGCTCATGGGCCGCAACGTAGATGATTCCCTCTACCTGCTTTTCAATCAGCTTTTGAATCTCCCGGTGTACAAGACTATAATAATCATCCCGGTTATAATAGGTGTCATTATATTTTTTAAAGAGTCTTAAATTGGTCAGCAGAATCTGATAATCCAACATCTGGCAATGCTCTGTAATGCCGTCAATAATATCCGGGATACTGAAAATCGTCATATCCTCAGCAATCACCCCGATGCTTCTTGTCTTTTGCATCTTCAAATTCTTAGCCACAATATTCGGCGTATAGTTCAGCTTTTTTGCCATTTCCAACACATATTTCCGGGTGCTTTCGCTGGCTCCCGGTTTATTATTCAAGATATTTGATACCGTTGCGACCGAAACGCCGCAGCACTTTGCCAATTCCTTTATCGTTGCCATGTGTAGTTCCCCCAATCTCTACCCATATTAACGCAAATTTTTTCGCAATTGTCAATAGTTCATTGATTTATCACTCCTGATCCCTTTAAAAACCGCCCGCCTAAGTCCGCCATGTTTCAACCGTTCCATGTAAGTAACCGTACACACCAGTTCCGGTTCGATATAAACCGCATCCTTTTCACATCTTTCAAACGGGCATTCCGACAATCTCTTCTGATTCAAAATCATTTCAAAATCCTTACTGGCCACACCAATAACCACATGCCCCCGATTCTTTAGTTCCCCTTGCTCATAACTGCCCAAAATAACACTGGCAGTACTTCGCTCCGGCGTCTCCTTAACAACATAGCCACAGATCACAAAATCATCATCCTTCAAAAATTTAATCTTGATCCACTCCTTCGTCCGGGTATCAAATTTATATGAGCTGTTCTTTTTCTTAGCTACCACTCCTTCCAGATTCTGCTGCTTAGCCAAATCAAAAAGAGCCGTTCCCGCAGTTTCAATATAGCGGGATAATGCCAGCTTTTCATTTTCCCGAAAGGCCTTCGCCAGTAACTTTTTCCGTTCCATCAGAGGTTTATCAACCACCGGCTCGCCATCATAATACAAAATATCAAACGCGGTAAAAGAAGCCGGATACTTCTTAGCTGCCAGTTCAATCTTGAATTTGTCAGACATCAGGCTTCGCCGCTGAATTTCAAAGAAATCCGGCACTCCCTTTTTAATAACGATCAGTTCTCCATCCAAAATACAGGTTTTCTTCGCCTGCCTGTGAATATCTGACAGTTCCGGCACTTTCGGCAGCATTCTTACATTGCGCTTATTTCGCAGTTCTGTACCAGCTTCACTTAAATAGGCAATGCACCGTTCCCCATCAAGTTTCAATTCATAGATATAATCAGGACTATCAAAAGGCTCCCCCTCCACCCCGATGAGCATTGGCTTAATATCTTTTTTTTCAAACAGATCCATCATTCCCCACTAACCTTTTTTCGGCCGGTTTTCTTTCCGGCAGCTTTCGTTTGTTCAATGCTTTGTTTTAAAGCATCCATCAGATCAATAATATTCCCCTGAACCCCACCTGCCGCCGATACGACTTCTTTACCGGCAATCTTATCCTCCAGCAGTTTCTTTAATTTCACCTGATATTCATCATGGTAGCTTTCCGGGTCGAAAGGCGTATTCATGGAATCAATCAGCATTTTGGCCATATTAAGTTCCTGTTCATTGACCTCCTGTTTGGTATAAGCTTTGGGAATTTCCTTGATCTCATCCTCATAATGCATCGTCTGAATGATAATCCCTTCTTCCTGGGGAATAATCGCCATTAAAGTTTCATAGCTCCCCATAACGGTTTTTCCGATCGCAATCTTCTGCTGGTCCATCAATGCCTGCCGAAGCAGCTCAAAAGCCTTATCGCCGCCGGTATCCGGCAATACATGATATGCCTTATCATAGTAAATGGGGGAAATCTGGTTCAGATTGGCAAAATGCAGAATCTGAATCGATTTTTCCTTTTCCGTTTTAATCTTTTCAATCTCCGCCTCGGTCACCGTGACAAAATGGTCTTTATCATATTCGTACCCTTTGATGATGTCTTCCGCTTTTACTTCCTCATTGCAATGAGCACATACCTTTTTATAGCGGATGCGCTCATGATCTTCTTTGTGCAGCTGGTTAAAATGAATATCATTGTCCTGTACCGCCGTATACATTGCAACGGGAATGGCCACTAAGCCAAATGATATAACGGTTTTCTTTGCTATTGCCATCGTTTCATCTCCTTGTTCCTATCTATTGCGAAAATTGTTCGCGCTTATGCATAGGATAACCAAAACATGTAATTTCAAACATATGCCTGGTTCACAGCACTATCTAAACAAAATTAACGCAGGTCAATCTGATAAACTGCCCACGAAAAAGTGGGTAATTTACTTTCTTAGTATCATCTGCTATGCTTTTGTTATAGAAGCACTTAAAGGGGGACAAAAATAATGTTAAGGGACGCTGAAAAAACCATTGGCAATTTGATCGATAAGCAAGGAGTTTCCTATATAAGCTCCGTTGGAAATGATGGCTTTCCAAATACAAAAGCCATGTTACCGCCAAGCAAGCGTGAGGGAATCAAGACTTTTTACTGGCACACCAATACATCCTCGATGAGAGTCACCCAATATCTGGAGAATCCGAAGGCCTGCATTTATTTTAGCGACAGACGTTTTTTCCGGGGTGTTATGCTGAAAGGTACCATGGAGGTGCTTGAAGACCGCGCCAGCAAAGAGATGTTCTGGCAAGATGGATTTACGATGTATTATCCATTAGGAGCAATCGACCCCGACTACTGTATTCTAAAGTTTACAGCAACTACAGGGCGCTATTACGCCAACTTTAGTTCGCAGGATTTTGACATCAATTAAGAATCAAATAAAGGTTAGACAAGTAAATTTCGGATATACCTGAAATCACCTGTCTAACCTTTTATAACACTATTTCAATTTTTACAATACACTTTTGGTCACTTCCACAACTCTCTCCACCGTAAAGCCAAATTTCTCAAACAACTGCTCTGCCGGTGCGGAAGCGCCGAATCCATGCATCGCCACACAGGCGCCATCCAGGCCGACATACTTACCCCAGCCAAAATCAGACAGTGCTTCAATAGCCACACGGCTGCGCACACTCTTTGGCAGGACAGCATCTCTGTATTCCTGGCTCTGCTGCTCAAACAAATCCATACAAGGCATACTTACCACACGCACATCAATACCTTCACCTGCCAACATGTTCTTTGCTTCAACCGCTAAAGAAACTTCCGAGCCACTGGCAATCAGAATTGCATCCGGCTCCGCCTTGGTGGAATCTTCCAGAATATAACCGCCCTTCAGGGCTTCTTTCGAAGAACCGGCCAGCTGCGGCAGATTCTGTCTGGTCAGTACCAGCGCTGTCGGTGCATTTGTCACGGTTGCTGCATGATACCAGGCGGCGGCTGTCTCAGTAGCATCTGCCGGACGGAATACATTCAGATTCGGCACCGCCCGCAGCATTGCCAGCTGTTCAATCGGCTCATGAGTCGGGCCATCTTCACCAACACCAATACTGTCATGCGTAAATACATAGGTCACCGGCAGATTCATCAGTGCCGACAATCTAACCATTGGCTTAGTATAATCACTGAATACAAAGAATGTGGATACATAGGCACGTAATCCGCCGTGCAGGGCCAGTCCGTTGCCAATAGCTGCCATTGCCAGCTCACGGACACCAAAGTGCAGGTTACGTCCGGCATAGTTGTCCTTGGAAAAGTCGCCCATGTCGTTCATATAAGTCTTCGTGGAGGGGGCCAGATCTGCCGCGCCGCCAATCAGACCGGGAACTGCCGTTTTCAAACGGTTGATCAGCGTGCCGGACAAATTTCTGGTGGCCTGCGGTTTATCGTCATAAGCCCAGAAAGCTTCATCATCATAAAGTTTCCGGCCGATGGTTTCATCATAATACTCATCCCAGAGTTTCTTTAACTCCGGATATGCCTTGGCATACCCGGCAAACAGCTTATCCCAATTCGCCTGGGCGTCTGCTCCGGCCGCTGCCAGGTTACGGTAATTAGCATAGACATCTTCCGGTACATAGAAAGCATCCATACTCTCCCAACCCAGGGTTTCTTTTAACGCGGTAACATTATCAGCTCCCAGCGGCTCACCGTGGGCACTTGCTTTGCCCTGTTTCGCCGGACAGCCGTAACCAATCTGGGTTTTTACAGTAATGAAGGACGGGCGGGTCTTGTCCGCCTTTGCTTCCTCAATCGCTTTTCCAACCGCAGCAGTGTCATTGCCATCTTCTACGGTCAGCGTCTGGAAACCAAATGCTTCCATGCGCTTCTGGACATCCTCCGTAAACGCGATATCGGTACTTCCTTCAATCGAAATCTGATTGGAATCGTACAATACGATCAGCTTCGATAAACCAAGGGTTCCGGCTAAGGAAAAGGCCTCGGAAGAAATCCCTTCCATCATACAGCCATCGCCGCCCAGCACAAAGGTATAGTGATCAACTACCGGATACTCCGGTTTGTTAAATACTGCTGCCAGATGAGCTTCGCCCATCGCCATGCCAACCGCCATACCCAAACCGGCGCCCAGCGGTCCGGTGGTTGCTTCCACACCAACCGTATGGCCATACTCCGGATGTCCCGGGGTCAGAGAGTCCATCTGGCGGAAATCAGCCAGGTCTTCTACTTTTAACCCATAACCATACAAATGCAGCAAAGAGTACAGCAAGGTAGAGCCATGTCCGGCGGATAAGATAAAGCGATCCCGGTTCTTCCAGTTCGGATCAGCCGGATTGTGATTCATGTGATGAGCCCACAGTTCATAAGTCATAGCGGCAGCGCCAAGGGGCAGGCCCGGATGGCCGGAATTGGCTTTCTGCACTGCATCGGCTGCTAAAATACGAATCGCATTTACTGATTTTTGTTCAATATTCATCGTTCTCCTCCTTTATTCGCCAAATACCGCCCGGTAATCTGCCTGGAACTTCTCAATTCCCTGCGTGGTCAGCGGATGCCTGGTCATCTGCTCAATTACGCTGTATGGAACGGTTGCAATGTCAGCACCGGCCTTAGCACAGTCAATTACATGAATCGTATTGCGAACACTGGCGGCAATAACCTCAGTCTCAATACCATGCACTTCAAAGATCTCCATAATCTCCTGAATCAAATCAATTCCCGGCATGGAAATATCATCCAGACGGCCCAGGAACGGCGAAACATATGTTGCGCCTGCACGAGCTGCCAGCAATGCCTGAGCCGCACTGAACACCAGGGTTACATTGGTCTTAATTCCTTCTGAAGACAGAACTTTGGTTGCCTTGAGGCCTTCTACGGTCATCGGGATCTTTACTACCATGTTCGGATGGATAGCGGCGATCTCGCGGCCCTCTTTGATCATTCCTTCTGCGTCAACGGTGGTTGCTTTTACTTCACCGCTGATCGGGCCATCAACAATACTGGTGATCTCTTTGATTACTTCGCCAAAATCTCTGCCTTCCTTGGCAATCAGGGACGGATTGGTCGTTACGCCACAAATCACCCCCATATCATTGGCCTTTCTAATGTCCTCTACATTTGCGGTGTCAACAAAAAACTTCATCCTTTTTTCCTCCTTGTCCTTTATAAATATTCTTATTGTTTCCAAATTTATTCCTTTTGTATTATGGCACAGGCACCTCGATTCTGTCAATAGTTTTTTTGTTCTTTTTTTGTTTCTTTTTTGTTCTATTTCAAACATTTTTAACATGTCACTCCCTGCCAGAATTGTTTCTGCCCCTTTATTTTTCTTTTATTGTTCTTTTTCAAACATTTTCCGTGTGAAAACCTTGCTTTTCTTACTCATTTCCTTTATAATAATATATATATTTGTATCGCAGGAGGAGTCCATGCAAAAAGAACGTCATACCAAGATCATCGAGATCATGGAGAAAAAAAATGTAATATCTATAAAAGAATTGGCTGAACAGTTGAATTGCACGGAGATGACCGTCAGAAGAAATTTAGATGAGCTGCAAAATCTCAATTTTGTGAAACGGGAACGCGGGTATGCCACACTTTTGAAAACTGCACAGCCAACCGACTACCAGCTGCAGGTAAAAGAAAATGCCAGTGAAAAGGAAGCCATTGCCGCAGCTGCATTACCGTATGTCCGTCCCGGCGCAAGCATTTGCCTGGATTGTGGAAGCACGATTCATCAGATGGTCAAGCTGCTGCCGACGGATATTACCCTTTCCGTCATTACTACCAACCTGATCGCGGCCATGACCTTGACGGGATATCCCAACACGCAGGTCCTGTTACCCTTGGGATTTTTGCACCACCCCAACCGTTCCATCCTGTTAGCCGAGCCCGACAGCATGAAGAAATTCTCTGCTGATACTGCTTTTTTATCCTGCCGTGCTTTCCGTGCTCCGGTGGGGGCTTTTGAGAACACCCACTCGATCATTGCAACAAAAAAAGCACTGGCCGGCATTGCCGGGCAGAGGATTCTGCTTATGGATTATACCAAATGGGATTTGAATTCACTGTGTACTTCCATTCCATTGGAAGAGCTGGATATCATTATCACCGATAACAAGGCACCGGAAACATCGGTTCAGGTGGTGGTTGATCTGGGGAAAGAGATTATTATTGTGAATCCGGATACCAAGAAGATTGAGGCTCATTATAATAAAACCAAATAAACGGTATCGACACCGTTCACAACGCAGCGGCACATCTGATAATCTGCCCGGTGTTGTGAGCGGTGTCTTTGTTCCCGAAAATCAATCTTCCCAAGGCCGTATCCGGTAGCGCACTCCCAACCGTTTGCATATCTCACCGCACTGCTCCTCTTCTTCTTCCGTTAAGGTAGTTGCCACCGTCGTCATCACCACTTCCGGCACATATTCTTTTACCTTCCCGGCAAACTCCATCAACCCGTCAAAAGCTTTTTCGCCAAAGATACTTTGTGTTAATTCATCAAACCGCTTTGCGTTCGGAGTATTCAAACTGATGGAGATTTTATCCACCTTCCCCTTAAATTCCGGTGTTATGTCCCGGCCGTGAATCAGATTGCCCAGGCCGTTGGTATTGACGCGGATTTTCTTTTGGTATCGGCTTTTCACATACCCGGCCACTTCCAGCAATTCTGCGATCCGCCCCGTTGGCTCGCCAAATCCGCAGAATACAATTTCGTCATATTGTTCCACCGGAAATTTTGCGAACTCCGCTTTTACCTGTTCCACAGAAGGTTCCTGCTCCAGCCACAGGCTGCCGGATTCGCCTACGCCGTCACGGTTTTGCCGCAGGCAAAAGGTGCAGGCGCACGGACACCGGTTCGTCAGATTCACATATAGATTATGATGATACTCATACAAAATGGTCATTGGGCTTTCCTCACTTTTCTCTTTTATCACAACAGCAGCTCAAAACACACACCGTCTGTATCCGGGATTTTCAGTTCCTCCGTAACCGCCATGCATTTAACGATAAATTCCGCCGTTCTCTTCACTGCCTCCGGCAAACTGCGTCCCTGTATGGTTTCACCGGTTATCATCGCCTGGAACAGATCTCCGGTTCCGGACCGGGTGCCGCCGATTCGTTTTTTCTTGATGATATGTGGTTTGCTTCCCGGTTCAAACACCACATTGCCGATCCATTGGTCCATATCAATTCCGGTAATCACGACTTTTTTTGCTCCCATCCGGTGCAGGCAGTCTGCCATCTGAAAGTAATCGTCCTGATGGCCGGATAAAAAGAACGGTGTGTCCGTCAGCAAACAGGCTTCGGTCACATTTGGTAATAAAATGTCGGCATATGGGACCAGCTGCTTCATCGACTGACATAATTCTGCCGTATACGTACCATAGAGCTCTCCATCATCACCCATCACCGGATCGATCACCACCTTTGTCCGCTTATCCCTAAAATCCTCGATCATGTTTCGTACGATCTGGATCTGGCCTGCGGAACCCAGAAAACCGGTGGCAATTCCTTCAAACCGCAGGTCCAGCTTCTTCCATTTACTGATATACGCTTCCATATGGCTGGTATAATCATCAAAGTAATAATCTTCAAACTCGGTATGGTTCGAGAGGATGGCTGTCGGCACCGGACAGCACTGAATGCCCATATGAGCCAGTATTGGAATTGCAACGGTCAGGGAACATCGTCCAAAACCGGTCAGATCACTGATTACTGCTGCTTTTTTTAGTTGATTATGTGACATATTATTTCTCCGTTTTTTCCATCTTATTTATAATCAGACAGTAATTCCTGTCTTCTCAAGTATATACCAATAGTGGCATTTTTAAAAATACCAGTTATTTGTCTTTTGGACAGTCCAGTTTTTTCAGCTAAACAATCTTTAAGAAAACAACATGATCACTTTTAAGGTTATTCCTATATAATCATTGTAAACAATTAACAGGAGGTACCCATGATAGCAGAATTATTAAAATACAATGACTCCTTCGTAAAAAACGAATCCTTTATGCAATACGCCGCTGAAAAATACCCCAGCAAAAAACTCGCCATCTTAACCTGCATGGACACCCGTCTTGTGGAACTGCTTCCGGCTGCATTAGGGATCAGAAATGGCGATGTTAAGATGATTAAAAATGCCGGAGCCATGGTTCTTGACCCCTTTGACAGCACCGTACGCAGTCTGCTGATCTCCATTTTGGAACTAACGGTAGAAGAGATCATGATTATCGGACACACGGATTGCGGTGTAAAGAACATTGATTTCCATAAACTCAGGGCGCATTTGCTTGAGCGGGGAATCTCCCCGGAGACGCTTCGGGAAATCACGGATCAGGGCTTAGACCTGGAACACTGGTTTTGCGGTTTTGAATCCCCGGAAAGTTCTGTCAGAAATTCCATGGACATCTTGAAAAAGCATCCTTTAATGCCATTGGATATACATATATCCGGCTATGTTATGGATATCATTACCGGCCAATTATTACCGGTGGCTTAAAACTCATCCAGATCAGAATCAGGCAAGCACTAAGCCCATCACCCCAGCTAAAACAATTGCTGCCGGAATACTAAACTTAAACTTGTACATAAGTATTCCGACGGCAATTGCTATGACCGCCGCCGGCCAATAAAATACATTTTCCACAATCAAATTACTTTCTCCCAATACAACCAATGCCCCGGCGATTAAACCCAGAGTGGCCGGTCTGATTCCCATCATACACCCTTTCAGCCATTTACTGTCCTTGAATTTCTCAAAAAAAACAGCTGCCAGCGCACATATGGTCAACGTTGGCATCGAAATTCCCAGATTGGCAACCAGGGCTCCCGCCACTCCTGCCGTGCGGATACCGGCAAATGTTGCACAATTAATGCCTAAAGGTCCCGGAGTCATTTCTGCAATTGCCACAATATCCAGCACTTCACTATGAGTCATCCATCCATGGTTCATCATTTCTGAATTGATGAGTGGAATCATCGACATGCCGCCGAAGCTGGTGAAGCCAATTTTACAAAAGGCGATGAACAGTTCAACAAATATCATTTCTCCCCACTCCTTTCGGTCAAAAGCAGACCAAGAACCGCTCCCATAATTACAATAATGAAGCTTTGCATATTCATGAAATAATAGAGAAGGAAGCTCCCCAGGGCAATGGCATAACCATATCTTTTCTTAAATGCCGCCTTTCTTAAATTCCAGATTGCCAAACCGATGATCGGAAGGACGGCAGCCCGGATGCCCACCAGCGCCTTCATTATATATAGGTTGTCTTTCACATTATTGTAAAATAAAGTAATAAATGTAAGAAGCACTAATGGGACAAATGTAATTCCCAGCAAAGCAGCGATGCCGCAAATGACACCTCCCATATGATACCCAAATAAATAACTGACATTGGCGATCATGGTTCCCGGAATCGACTTTCCAACGGAGGTATAATCCATTAGCTCCTCCTCCGTAATCCAATGTCTCTTATCCACAAACTCTTCCTGCATCTGCGCAACGATCCCCCATCCGCCACCGAAGGTAACACATCCAATTTTCATAAAAGAATAAAATATATTTCCCGCTATTTTCAGTTTCTCCTGCATCATTGGGACCCTCCTTTGAATTTTCAATAAGACCACAGCACCCGTCCGGATACCGCAGTCTTATTGTTATTTGGCAGAAATTTGATTTATTACATTTTGATTACAGTCTTATAACACCTAAAACAATACCTGAGACAAGACATATGACACTCACTCCCCATACCCAGAGGAAAGAGGTCTTAATATGATCTTTAATCTCCACTCCGGCCAATCCTACACCAAGGAAGGTAGCAGGTACTACCGGGCTGATAAAGGTTGCACAGTTACGGCA
>Ga0153991_1000409_pt1 | contig 10943 bp, 11 predicted proteins | sample TSNC075MetaG_FD_104681 | JGI IMG/M metagenome (GOLD analysis project Ga0153991, IMG submission 104681) | Attine ant fungus gardens microbial communities from North Carolina, USA - TSNC075 MetaG | ecosystem: Host-associated > Fungi > Mycelium > Unclassified | place: USA: North Carolina, Jones...
AACTCCGAGCCCTCTGATCTTGTTGTGACAGACCCACACTCCTGCTCCAAGAAGAGCTAAAGCCTAAGAAAGAACCTCTGCAAATGCATCACCCGAGTTGAGAGCTTGGAGACCGATTGTTCCTTACACGCCTCCTCCCAGAGCCTGACCAAGTTGACCTCTGAGCCATGACTACGACATCTCAGTGCCTTGCGGAAGGAGCCAGGCACAGCGTGGAAATACAGGCCGCTGCCACTTTACTATCCACTTATATTACGGAGTTTCGATCCGTGTTCGCTAAGGAGGACTTTGACATACTGCCAGAGCACCGCAAATGGGATCATGTAATCGAGCTGATCCCTGGAGCAGAGCCCAAGTCATCAAAAGTATACCTCTTGTCTCTTTTGGAGCAAATGGAGTTGGATGCCTTCCTAGAAGAGAACCTTTGTACCAGACGAATCCAATCCTCGAAATCCCCTATTGCAGCCCCCGTGTTCTTCATTAAGAAGAAGGATGGTTTGCTCCATCTAGTTCAAGACTACCGTGCACTAAACGCCGTAACCGTCAAGAACAGATATCTGCTCCCTCTCATTTCCAAACTCGTCTCTCAACTCCGTGGAGCCCAATGCTTCATAAAACTGGACGTCCGCTGGGGTTTCAATAATGTACGCATCAAGCCCGGAGATGAATGGAAAGCAGCCTTCCACACTAACCGTGGCCTTTTCAAACCCCTCGTAATGTTTTTCAGAATAACTAACAGTCCTGCTACCTTCCAAACTATGATGAACGACGTCTTCAGAACCGTCATAGCAGAAGAGATTGTCGTAGTGTACTTGGACGACATTTTGATCTTTACAAAGATGGAAGAGGAGCATGAACAAGTGGTTCGGAGAGTCTTGGAGATACTGATGGAACATAAATTATTCCTCCATCCAGAGAAATGTGAATTCCACTAGAAGCAGATTGAATACCTCAGACTGGTCATCTCAGAGAACAAGGTTGCGATGGACCCTGTTAAAGTCGCTGGAGTCCACGAGTGGCCTATCCCGGAGAACTGGACTGATATGCAAGCTTTCATAGGTTTCGTTAACTTCTACCATCGCTTTATTCAAGACTTCTTGACCATAGCTCGACCCCTCTTCGACCTCACTTGCTCCGATCAGGCCTGGAACTGGGGTACCAAGGAATGGGAAGCCTTTGAATGTCTCAAGATGGCAGTGACCACTGCTCTGATCCTAGCATTACCCCAGGACTTGGAACCCTTCTGCATCGAGGCTGACAGTTCAGATTTCACCTCTGGAGCCGTTCTCTCTCAGCAACTACCTGGAGATGCTCGCTATCATCCGTGTGCTGGAAGAATGGAGGCACTTTCTGAAAGGAGCCCGGCACCCAGTAGAAATCTGGATGGACCACAAGAACCTGAAGTACTTCATGATGGCTAAGAAACTCAACTGTCGCCAAGCCTGGTGGTCTCTGTACTTGACTCACTTCGACTTCAAGCTGGTTCATTGCCCAGGATGCTCTATGGGGAAGCCAGATACTCTATCGCAGAGACTGGACCATGGCAACAGGGCCTCCAACAACGAAGACGTGGTCCTTTTATGTAAGGGGACACCCTAGGGACCAGCCTAGATCGTGAGTACAGCTCCCACCTAAAGAGCTATTATAAGTATTCGTGAGATGCTATCCCACACTCTCCTTCCCTTCTCTCCTATGTCTGCCTTGATGTGCCTGTTGATCTATAAATAGGACAGTGGTATTATTAGTTAGTGTTCACGTGACTAGTGCGCACGGACCATTGGTTTTAGTATATAAGGCCGCTTGTGTAGTTAGAACTAGCTTTACTCGAATATCACCTTAGCTTCCGGGACACTTACCTTAGCTTAGGGTTAAGACGCCTTTGAGTGCCTTCAGCCCCTAACATTTTATGACTAGAGCTCATAGCAGCCTGAGCCCTTAAAGGACTTTACCTGGAAGGACCGGAGCAAGACATGCTTAGAGAAATTCGTCAAGGCAACCAGAAAGGCAACCAGAAAGAGCCTGTAGCAAAGGCAGCAAGAGAACTCCAGCAAGCATCAAGTAAGACGGTCCGCTCCACAGAGTGGTTGGAAGAAGATAGAGTACTCCGGTTCAGAGGCAAAATCTACGTTCCCCAGAATTCAGACCTATGAAGGTGGGTAGACTCGCTGTGCCACGATACGAAGGTTGCTGGACACTCTGGATGCTGGAAAACACTAGAGTTGGTATCTAGGAACTACTGGTGGTCCCAAATGTCTAGGTATATCAGACAATACATCAGCACCTGTGACCTCTGCCTTAGAACAAAACCGATAAGACAGGCTCCAGTAAGTGAACTGCACCCTCTCTGGATCCCGGACTCGCGATGGGACACACTCAGTGTGGACTTCGTTGTGGAACTCCCTCTCTCTTCCAGACACGACGCAGTGATGACAGTGGTGGACTCAGTGTCGAAACAGGCACACTTCATTCTGACGCACACGACGGTGACAGCGGAAGGAGTAGCCCGGCTTTTCCTGCATCAAGTCTGGAAACTCCACGGTCTTCCAAAGTGTGTAGTCTCAGACTGCAGACCTCAGTTCATCACTCGTTTCACTAAAGAGCTTTACTGACTACTAGGAATAAAGTTGGCGTTTTCTACAGCCTGGCACCCCCAAACCGACAGACAGACAGAACGCGTCAACCAAGAGTTGGACCAGTACCTCCGGCTATTTGTAAACGAGCAGCAAGACGACTGGTACGACCTCTTATCCATGGCAGAGTTCCAGCACAACAATCACGTCCACTCCACTACCCAACAGCCTCCGTTTCTGCTCAACACTGGACGTATCCCTTGCATGGGCTTCAAACCCTGACAGAACCACTCTGATCTAGAGACAATCAACGAGTTTACGGAAAGGATAAGAATGGCAATTGAAGAAGCGAAGTCTGTGATCCACAAAGCACAAGAAGATATGAAGAGGTACTACAACCGACACAGAACTCCAGCTCCAGTGTTCAACCCAGGCGACAAGGTCTTCCTCGACGCATTGGATATCTGAACCATGTGCCCTTCGCAGAAACTCTCGCATCGATAGCTCGGCCCCTTTGTAGTGGAACAGAGGATCAGACCTATAGTTTATTGCCTAAAGCTACCACACCAGATGAAGCAACTCCATCTAGTGTTCAATGTAGTGAAGCTCACTCCAGCTCCGGACAACCCGATTACAGGACGCAAAATGGAGGACCACCCACTACCTATAGTTATCGACGGAGAAGCAGAGTAGGAGGTGGAGAAAATACTCGACAGTCATTGGCACCAGAGAAGATTCCAGTACCTCATCAAGTAGAAAGGATATGGCTGCAAACACAACTCCTAGGAGTCTGCTTCCGAAGTCTTCGCACCAGAACTCACAGCAGAGTTCCATCGCAAACACCCCGGAGCTCCGCGACACGTCCGACGTGTGGAATTCGACAACATCTTTCACTCCGAGTCCATTGCTCTGAGACATAGCAATCTTGAAGAGGGGGTGAATGTAAGGGGACCCCTCCATTTCCACCCCTGAACGTCACGATGACACTCCAGAGCTACCTTAGTCTGTTTTACTAGTAACACTTAAACACACTAGTTTAGCTCCGATCCTGCTAACCCTGATACTAAAGGATGTATATAATGTAAAAGATACCTCTAGGAGCCTCATCCTAATCTCTGAGGATTCTCCTGGAGGTGAGTTGTATCATAACTACTAACTGTAACATTAACTGAGGATTCTCCTAGAGCCTTGTGCCCAGTCGCCCTTATATGTTATGTCCAGTAAGGCTTCTTTGCTTGAGAAAGTATGCCATATATTGTAGTGAATATGCTATGTTGCATACATTGCTGTGAAGAAATTTGTTAGTTCCAAAGAGAGAAGTTATAGTAAAGTTGCTATTCTACAGGCTGGGATTAGCCAGAACATTAGCGCTGTAGGGAATGATCATGGGAGGAAGGTTTCATTGATATATTAGTATTACCATTAGGCATAGGGTTAAGCATCTCCTCATTGGAGATATGTAGAGGTTAGGATGGAGGTAGCAAAAAATTGTATATTAGAGAGTCTAAAAAGAGGAGGTAAGAGAGACCTCCACTTTCATATTGCTCTGAGCAGCTACACACTTGGCATAGTCATATTTAGAAGGGGTGGATTTGTCATTTATGGGGGAGAAGGATGTACTGCAGAGGCTTTTGTCTACAGCCTGCATGGTGGGGTGATCCCATTGTATGTTAAATGTGGTATCATCTAGTCAAGCAGTTATTTGTTCAGTATTATGATTCATAACAGATCTAGTAGGAAGGGTTATATTTGCTAATTCTTAATAGGTGCTACTAAGTGAGATGGTGGTGTGAGAGAAAGAAGCGATGTTGTTTCTCATATTCCTTGTGTAGTAAGTCTAGAAAAGAAAAGAAATATAAATAATGACTTAGCTACTTTGCCAAGTTATGGCAAGATAACTACTATAGTATTATATATTAAATTACCAATATCTCAGAAACTACTGTGATCCATACTTTGCTTCTAGGATTGAAAAAAGCCCTCTTTATACTTCTTTTTTTTTTTTTTTTTTTCTTAGTAGGAGGAAAACTGGTTATCCAGCATGGGATAATTCCCATAGTGTGGGCTTGGCTGGGCCGACCCACTAAAAACCCCCTTGGGTTGCAAACCCCATCTGAGCTCCTTACTTAAGTGAGATCAAAAGGGAATGTTGCCCTTTCTCCTTTACTTGGAGCAGGTATACCATACTCTCTCTTCTTCTATTTTCATTTCAGCCTCCACTTTGTGTCTTGAGGTCAGACTATGTGGTCTTTTGTCAGTGGTGCTGCTGCTGATGTTGGTGTTGTTGTCTCTTAGTCTTTTGTTTTGGTCTCTCAGTTTTTGATTTTTCTAGGTCTTCTTTGTTTGTTTTGAGTTCTGGTCATTTATGTTTGTCTTATATCCAGTTGGTCTCTAGTCATGGTTTTATTTATTTGTGTCTTATTTATACATTGTTTCTTAGGTCTAGTTTAGTCATTTAGGGCATTTATGTCCTGGGTCATTGGTTTGTGTTTTTGGTGTTGTCTTAGTGTATTTCTACACTGCGAAGCATCCTATGAGGCTTCACTTACATTTTCAAGTGCCTGACAAAGTCTTTGACTCTGATCCTAGGATAAGGGTACTTATGGATGTATCTCTGTTTCCTGGGCTTACAGAGCCTCCTATATGGCTCCACTTATATTTCCAAGTGTTTGGCAAAGATACCAACTTTAAGCCCAGGGCCTGTGACAAGAGATGCTTATGGATGTGCCTCCATCCCCCAGGTCTCTTCCACAATTTCATTGTGTCTCTTCTCCATTTCTGTTCCCACCAATATATTATTTACAAATACTGTTACTTTTCCTTCATTTATCAAATCTCTCAGAATTTCGTTCATTATTGTCTGGAACATTGCTAGTGAATTTATCATTCTAAAAAACATAACTGTTGGTTTGAAGGAACCAATATGTGTTATAAACACTCCTTTCTACTTATTCCCTTCTTTAATCCTCACATTGTTGAATCCCTACCTCAGATCCATCTTAGTGAATATTTTCTTGCTATCTATATTATTGATTAACTCCATGATTAATGGTAGTAGATAGTTATTTTTCACTGTCTGATCATTTAGGTTGTAGTAGTCTGTTACCATCTGCTTTCCCTCATCTTTTTTACCCACAAAGAAAACTGGTGACATTTGAGGTGATTTTGAAGGTCTAATATACCCTTTCCTTAACTGGTCTTCCATGAATTTCTGAACTTCTTCTCTTTTGTTCTTTGATAGAGGATAAATCCTTTCTTTTTACAGTTTGAACATCTCCTTGAGATCTATAGCATGATCCCAGGTTTTCCTAGTTGGCATTCTCTCCAACTCTACCTTTCCAAACACTTTCCTTCACTTTAAGAATTTCTTAGAAACCATCTCTTTGATTTTCTTATAGTCCTCTTCTATTTCTTCCTCCTTTTCCCAATCTTCTTTATCATCTATTGCCCATCTGATGATTTTCTCTTCCTCTAGGGTTGCTATCTGTTTAACCTTTCCTTTCTTATGACCTTTTCCACTACACAGGGGTAGGAATCTTGTCATTTTGACTTCTCCAGTCTCCCAATTTATTTCTAGGTTATATGCTGCCAACCATGGCATTCCCAGAATTACTTCTGTTTTTCCCAGATTGCAAACATCTATCCTCATTCTTTCTACATAGCCTTTATAGTACACATTTGCTTCTATCTGGTGTGTAATAGCCCTTCTGCTATTATTCATCCCATTTACATTTCTTACTGTGATTGATTTTTTGAGTTTTTGCAGCCTAAAGCCATGCTTTGCTACTACTCTTCTGTCCATGAACATCCCTGTCATGCCACTGTCCAAGAGTGCTTTCACCATGACACCTTCATGAGTGTAACCTCAACCCAGAGCCGTTACTAAATGAATCTATATGAAACCCAAAGATATTATTTTAAGATTTAATGCTGTGCCACACTTCCCTCAACATTTTTGAAGGTTTGCCTGACCTCTTTTTGACTGCCCCCCTCTTTTGCTGCATGTTCTGGATCTCCTGTCTGTGTACCACTCTGCTACACTTTTTCCTCTCTGGGATGCATCCCCTTCTCTATACAGCCATACTATTTCAGCTCATCTAGTTTCTTTCTTGGTATTACTCCTTGTCCCCTGTTTTCTTCTACATGACACCCTTAACTTCCACATCTTTCACAAGTTAGGTATGAGACTACTACTTCCTCTGTGCACTACCCTAGCTCTAGTAGACATATTTCTTCTGGCACACCTTTGCCACAATGCTCCTCTGCTCTCTTTTTTAATTCTGCTACTGGGCTTCTTCTCCACTCTTGCTATACTTCTTGTGGTGTTGCTATGCTGTGAGGCCTGAAATATATTCAGGTCTAAAATTAAACAAATTTTGTGACTTCACACCCCAAAAACAGGACTAAGATAGAATCACCTGCTAGGTAGTAGGAAAGGCACAGAGGACTTCACTACCAAAAGACTGGCTACCTAATTATGTAGTAGTATACCCAGTGATGGGAATCAAAGGGAATTGATCACAAGACAAGAGTGATAACAAATGAAAGTAAAATAATCTCCAAGATGTTTGTCATAACTTGGCAAAATGGCTAAGTTATTATTTATATTTCTTTTCTTTTCTTTTCTTTCATCTTGGACTTACTACACAGAAGGGAGTATGGAAAAGTGTCACATCACAAGTGTCACATAGTTACAGTCACATGATAGAAAGTCACAGCATTACATCACATGATGTCACATGATGGATCACATGATAGGTGTGGAAAACTAGTACACAGACTATATAGTAGTTATATAAATAGTATAGAAAATCTAATGGGAACTCTATCAAATTCTTCTTGTCAAACACTGATAAAGGAGCAGTTAGCTTTATTATGGCTCAGGAGTTAGCTACTCTGACAATGTTTCACAATTGTGCACTAGACAAGTAGGCACTGGGGAGATGATAAAATGACAAAGAGGGCTTAAGAAAAGAGGGAATAGGAGGGTGAAACTCAAATAACTGAAAGAAATAATACTGAAGCTCTTTATGAATCCACTCAAGGTAGATCTCACCATAATAGGATCTCTAAAATGCATATTCATCTCACGTTATTGATGGGGATCAAAGGGAATTAATCACAAAACAAAAGTAATAACAAATGAAAATATAAAAGATCTCTGAGATATCTCACAATTGTGCACTAAACAAGTAGGCACTGGGGAGATGATCAAATATCAAAGAGAGCTTAAGAACAGGGGGAATAGAGGGGTGAAACTCAAATGACTGAAAGAAATGATAATAAAGTGCTTATGAATCCACTTGAGATGGATCTCACTGTAATAGGCTCTCTAAGATGTGCATTCATCTTGCATCGTGACACTACTGCCCTTACCTAGTCTAGTAGTCTAGCTTGCTATTGATACAGCAGAACTACCTAGAACTTCTGTGCCATCGTGTGAGCTCTTCTTCAGCTGACTATACAACTGGAAGCCAACTCCAATGACACGTAGCAAGCTATTAATTCCTAGCATAAGCAAATGCCCAAGTCTGTTGGGGCTTGAATTCCTATTGAGGGAGAGGTTTTGTGGGTTTTAGAAATTAAAAGAGAACACTCAGAAAGATAGAGACTTAGTCACTCAAAATAGCTATTAAGCTCTAGAGCAATAGAGAGAGATGGTGATAGGGGTATGATGCTTGAGTTCCCCTCTGTGCCCTAGAGTATTATATTATGATTACAAAGCAAAGAGACAACAAAGAAAGCGAGACAAAGAAAACCTCCAAATTCCCAAACATAGCAAGGTCACAATGATAAGACGGCACTTCTCTGGAACACTGGGTGACTACTCCCCACTCTTCTAATCCTACTCCGGGAATCTTCCCTTGCATGATGGTTGGGTCTCGAGCCTCTTGCTGGGCTGTAGATGGAGATGACAATCTCAAGTTGTCTTGCCCTCGAGCATATTATCTTTATCTAGCCTTCCTATTACCTCTCTCCTTAGCTTCTCTGTTCCTTTTTCTACCTTCTCTATGCCTTCTCATTCCTCTGGATTCCAATTTCCTTCCACTGCTGTTGCAATGTGACTCTACGGCAGCTCGACTCTCTTGACCTTGCTATAATTAGCCATCAGTGGTGATAGCTTGGATCTGATTGTAACTTCTTCTAAAAATAGTGTCACCAGCCACTAAGGTATGATGTCACTCTGGTAGTACTAGGTCTTTAAAGTTTGCCTCTGCCCTCGAGAGCACTTCTAGAAGGGAAATCTATTAGAAATCCAATATAGAGCACCTGGGCAAGTGTTTATGAGATATAATATAGCGGTGGTCACAGCCGCTACTCTGCTACTCAAGTGAGATACTTGAGTCTATGACTAGGCATCTAGGGAATATCTCTGGGGGGCTGAACTCATCTCTCAAGTCAGTTATTCTGATTATTAAGGTGAAAATAGTCACTTATTTGTCTAAATGGCAGTCTGGTATGACACCGGGGACATAAGGTTGCTACCAACAACAGGCCAATTACTCAAGAACCAGCAGAGTCAAGCCCATGGCCCTATGGCATCATTGCCAAAAATAGTAGCTTAGTCAGGAGAAAGAAGCCTCATGTGGAAAAGTCTAGCAAGATATCTATCACAAAGAAACAGAACTGGTAGCCTGGCAGGAAACAAGAGTAGCCATGGCATCACTCAATCAGTGATGGATAAGAATAGGAGCACATCAAAACTGATCCACTGTGATCAGAAACAAAGGAGTCACAAAGAGCCTCAGGGAGCTATAGGAACAACATCTGAAACTCCCTAGGCAAGAAAGGAAAAAGTCAGGTCCCAAGTTGCTGAAATAAGCCAGAGAAAAAGGAAAATTACCATGAGATTGGGAGTAGGTAACCTGGTAACTTGGTAAGGGCAGGACAGACCTGGCAAAATTAATAGGAAATAATCAAGGAAAGACAAGAAAGTACAGGATTTCCTATCACTACTAGAACAATCATTGTAATAATAGATTATGACTGGGTTAATTATTTTCTCTATTTTTTCATATATTTCTTTTGTATTTCTCTATAAAAAACCCCCACTTAGTAGGAAAAAAACAAGCAATCTTAGTTTCCTCTTTCCTCTATTTGGGTTTTCAAAGTGAAAAAAATTTTTTAAAGTGATTAGATCAGTGATAAAGTTGCTTTGACTCAAGACTAAGTCAAACCAAAGAGACTACAGAACAAGTGACTTAGCTGTAGGGGCAATGTTATAGAAGCTCTAAGACAGAGTTTAGCATTGCTAGGGAGTCGAGTTATACAGGAAGGATTCAAAGTCTCATATCTGATCACATAGTCAAGAGTATTACTGTGAGGATAGTCTGATCACATAGCCAGAGAGTGCTACTGTGAGGACAGCTTTGAAACAGAGCATTAGGGTGATACCAGGCAGGCAGAACTTAGGCACAGGGCCAAGACAGTAGTCTAGAATCGAGAATCAGATTTCAAACATCACTGCTACCACAATACATTGGCAGAATTTAAACTTTACAACTTCTTTTTACCTTCATCTTTCAGATTCATTTCCCTATGAATTTGCACAAGGAACACTGTGCTGATACACAGTGTCAACTAGGGTGCTTTTCTTGGGAGATCACACATTTTATTTGTATTTAAACTTTTATCTTTACTGCTACTTAGACAGTAGTTGGGGAACTTCAATTTAAAAAAGAAAACAGGAAAAACCCCTAGCAATACCAGCCTCTTCAACACGTGTCACTTTTTCTTCCTCTACTCTTCTCAATCTCCTTTCTCCTTCCTGTGCCTTTCTCTTTATAGAGTGCACTGGTCTTGTTGGTGCACCTTTTGTGGCTTCGCCACACATGCCACCCTTTTCCCTACTTGTTTCTTTCTTCTCCACAATGGACATTCCCTACACTTATGCCCCTTCTCTCCACACTTAAAACACTCTACCACTACTACTTCCATCCTCTTTATTATCCTCTCTCCTTCACCACTTTGTATCACTCTACTAGACAATACTTTGAATTTATTCTGGGGAACTGTTTTCCCTTCTTTCTCTCTTTTATTCCTGCAATTTTGGACTAGATACCTGAACCCTGTCACAAACTTCATTCAGCCATATCTCCACCAATTCTTCGACTATTCTCACAGTCTCAACAGCTACGGAAAGCCCTTGAAAAGCCCTTTCGATTGATACCAGTCACATCTTGAAGTGATCAATAATGGTTGAGATATTAGGCAGATCAACAGGTAACCACTATAGTACCATTTATTAAATCACCAATATCTCAGAAACCGCCATGATCTAAGCTTTGGTTCTAGACTCAGAAGAACCCCTTTTCATACCTCTTAGAATGAGCTTAGAACAACCTCAAGGCAATCAATATCAGTAGAGATATG
>Ga0153991_1000412_pt1 | contig 10894 bp, 7 predicted proteins | sample TSNC075MetaG_FD_104681 | JGI IMG/M metagenome (GOLD analysis project Ga0153991, IMG submission 104681) | Attine ant fungus gardens microbial communities from North Carolina, USA - TSNC075 MetaG | ecosystem: Host-associated > Fungi > Mycelium > Unclassified | place: USA: North Carolina, Jones Lake...
ATACTTAGAACAATCGAAAACCTTCTCAGATGACAGAGAGAAGAATATTGCCATGTTGAACTTTCTCTATGAAGTAGAGGAATATTATACCTTACAGGAGGAGCTTGGCTTAACAGGGAATCCGACCAATTTCTCTTACCGGTTTATTTATGTGAACGATGATAAGAAGAGCATTGTGTCTTCGAATCTCCCGGGTAATGAGAACGTGGGAGATATTTTATCCAGAGGCGCCTTTTTCCAGCTGGATTCCAGGGCGGCCTATCTGACCTATAATTTCAACACCAATGCCTTGAGTCAAATGTATTATACGGTATATGACAGCGGATTGACCCAATATGCACCTTATGAAATCGTGGCCGGTGTGAACACTTCTTATCCTCAGAGTGACAGTTATTACGCGGCAGCACTTCGCTACCAGAACCTGCAGTGGAAAATATTTCTGCTGGCTGGGAGTATTGCGCTGATGGAGCTTTACCTGCTGGTATCCCTGATTGGGATGTGCCGGCATATTCCGCAGAAGCGGCCTTTCTTCCAGCACTGGCGTACAGAGGTGCTCTTGGCGGTCTGGGGAGTTTTTGCGGCGGTGCTGATATGGTCAGGTGTTTACTTTGTTGCCGGCTTTTCCAATGCCCGAATCGGACGTGTGATTACCGGATTGATTGTGTTCTGCCTCTCGTATACACCAATGCTGGCCGGTGGTTTCGTGATCGTTCAATGCCTTAGAACCGGTGAAATGGCGGAGCATAGCCTGCTGGTCAAGCTTGCGCGTGATGTGCGGAAGGGGTACTGGGGTATTCATGAGCGCCGAGAGGGAAGCCGGGGTGTACTGTTTATGATCCTGGGATATTTTATCCTGAACTTTCTGCCGGCGGTCGGTCTGGGTTACCTGCTCTTCAAGTTTCGTGCAGAGGGAAGTATAAATCATGGGGAGATTGCGGGAGCGGTTTTTTGCGGAGCCGTTCTGCTGCTATTGAACGCGGCTGTGTTTATCTACTATGCTAAGAAGCTTATACAGGGAAACCGGATTATGTCGGCGGTTAAACAGATCTCCGGCGGAGAGATTGGGACGCAGATTGACACGGAGGAGATGAGCGGAAATGAAAAGCTGCTGGCACAGTCCATTAATGCAATCGGGGAAGGACTGTCCAAAGCAGTGGAGGAGCAGACAAAAAGTGAGCGGCTGAAGACCGACTTGATTGCCAATGTCTCCCACGATCTCCGGACACCCCTCACTTCCATCATCAGCTATGTGGACTTGATTAAGCGGGAGGGAATCCCAAATGAGAAGGTGCAGAATTATCTGGACATCCTGGAGAGGAAATCGCAGCGGCTGAAGAATCTGACGGAGGATCTGGTGGATGCCAGTAAGATCAGTTCCGGCAATATGCCGGTCAATTGGGAGCGGATTGATCTGGTGCAAATGGTAAATCAGATGGAAGGAGAGTTTCAGGAGAAGTTTGCACGGGCAGATTTGCAGCCGGTGACGAAGATAGAAGAACCGCCTGTCTACGTGCAGGCGGACGGACGGCTGCTGTTCCGGGTACTGGAGAATTTATACAACAATGCCTGTAAGTATGCGATGCCGGGTACCCGGGTCTATATTGATCTGAAGCAGATCTTGCATAAAGCAGTTTTTACTATGAAGAATGTCTCGGCGGACCAGCTGAATATACCGGCAGAGGAGCTGACGGAGCGTTTTATCCGGGGAGATGTGGCCCGGACCACCGAGGGCAGCGGACTGGGACTCTCCATTGCGCAGAGCATGACAGAGCTCTTGGGAGGAAGTTTTGAGATCTACCTGGAGGGTGATTTGTTCCGCGTACGCCTGATATTTTCCGTGGATGAAATTTAGCAGACAATTGTGAGTTGCCGACGGGTGAATTTTGCTGGCAAAGGGGCGAAAAATGCCCCCTTCTTTATTTGTTTTTTATATGTTAATAAACTAAATAAGTATCGCACAATTGCCTGCCGAATGCTTGACTTCCTTCACTTTTTATAAGATAATGACAATATCTAAAGTCATCAAGAGGATGGCAAATAGAAGGAGGATGAAACCAATGAAATTGTACGAAAACGGTGCTTACCTCATCAATGGTGTGGAACTCGTAGAAGACACCGGTGACGCCGCCCAGGCAGTGGCCGTTAAGACTGGCAGCGCCCCTGATAAGGCAGCAGCGAAGAAAGGGACCATGGCTTATGGCATCCTGACCAGCCACAACATTTCTGGTAACGAAGAGGCGCTGCAGATCAAATTCGACAGCATGACATCCCATGATATCACTTTTGTAGGTATCGTTCAGACCGCAAGAGCTTCGGGAATGGAGAAATTCCCTCTGCCCTATGTATTAACGAACTGCCATAACAGCCTTTGTGCCGTAGGCGGAACCATTAACGAAGATGACCACATGTTTGGCCTGACCGCTGCGCAGAAGTACGGCGGTGTTTATGTACCTCCTCACCAGGCTGTAATCCATCAGTATGCAAGAGAAATGATGGCCGGCGTCGGCAAGATGATCCTGGGTTCCGACTCTCACACCCGTTATGGTGCCCTGGGTACGATGGCAGTGGGCGAAGGCGGCGGTGAACTGGCTAAGCAGCTGTGCAACAGAACCTATGACATCAATATGCCTCCGGTAGTAGCTGTGTACATGACCGGCAAGCCCCGCGTAGGCGTAGGCCCTCAGGACGTAGCGCTGGCAATTATCGGTGCTGTATTTAAGAACGGCTATGTTAAGAATAAAGTAATGGAGTTCGTAGGACCTGGTGTTGCGAACCTGTCTACAGACTTCCGTATCGGCGTGGATGTAATGACCACCGAGACCACATGTCTGACCTCCATTTGGAAAACGGATGAGAAGATACAGGAGTGGTATGACATCCATGGAAGAAGCGAAGAGTATGCTGACCTGAATCCTGCGGATGTTACATACTACGACGGTGTAATCGAGATCGATCTGAGCGAAATTAAGCCCATGATCGCGATGCCGTTCCATCCCAGTGAGACCTATACCATCGACGAAGTAAATGCGAACCTGAAGGACATCCTGAACGATGTTGAGAAGAGAGCAAAAGTAAGCTTTGGCGACAAGGTTCAGTTCTCTCTGATGAATAAGATTATCGACGGCAGGCTCTACACGGAGCAGGGCCTGATCGCAGGATGTGCCGGCGGCGGCTTTGAGAACATCATGGCAGCAACGGACATCATGAAGGGCAAATTCATCGGCGATGACAAGTTTACCCTGAGTGTATATCCTGCCTCCACTCCGATTTATATGGAAATGATCAAGAATGGTGCCGCAGCTATTCTGCTGGAGACCGGCGCAATCCTTAAGACCGCTTTCTGCGGACCCTGCTTCGGTGCCGGCGATACTCCGGCGAACAATGCGTTCTCCATCCGTCACGCAACCCGTAACTTCCCGAACCGCGAAGGCTCCAAGGTTCAGAACGGTCAGATCGCTTCGGTTGCTCTTATGGATGCCCGTTCCATCGCGGCTACCGCAGCGAACAAGGGCTTCCTGACAAGCGCAGAGAATTTTGAAGGCTTCAAGCCTTACCAGTATCACTTTGACAGCGCGATCTATGCGAACCGTGTATACGACAGCAAGGGCGTTGCTCATCCTGAAGTTGAGCTCCAGTTTGGTCCTAACATTAAGGATTGGCCGAGCATGACCGCGCTGACCGATGATGTAATGCTGAAGGTTGTATCCGAGATCCACGATCCGGTAACCACCACCGACGAGCTGATTCCTTCCGGTGAGACCTCTTCCTTCCGTTCCAATCCTCTGGGACTGGCAGAGTTCACTCTGAGCCGTAAGGATCCCGACTACGTTCCGAACGCTAAGGCTGTTCAGAAGGTTGAGTATGCCCGCCAGGCCGGCACCACTCCGATGGAAGATGCCGGATTCAAGGCTGCTTATGAAGCAGTTATGGAGCAGTTCCCGGAGGTAGATCCGATGGAGACTGCAATCGGTTCCACCATCTATGCGGTTAAGCCGGGTGACGGTTCTGCCCGTGAGCAGGCTGCTTCCTGTCAGAAGGTTCTGGGCGGATGGGCGAACATTGCGCAGGATTATGCTACGAAGAGATACCGCTCCAACCTGATCAACTGGGGTATGATGCCCTTCCTGTTTGATGGTGAAGAGAAGGATCTGCCGTTTGCACTGGGTGATTATGTATTCATTCCTGGCGTTCGTAAGGCAATTGCCGATAAGGTAGATGACATCAAGGCTTACGCAGTAACCAAGGACGGTCTGAAGGAATTCACCGTTAAGCTGGGACAGCTGACCGATGCAGAGAGAGAGATCATCATGGCAGGCTGCCTGATTAACTACTACAGAGGCTAATATTGAATGACGCTAAGAGGTGCGCCCTTGTGTGCACCTCTTTTTTCTGTTATAATCAGGCAAACACGCATCTGGAAGAGGTGCTTTTTTGAATTTTTCGATTAATACTTGTGTTTTTCTAAGAAACTGATAAAATAAGACGTGTCTACTAATTATCAAAAGGTAAAATGGAGGAATGGATTATGAAAAAGTTATTAGCAGCCGCATTGGCCGGTGTAATGGCCTTCGCTCTTATTGGATGTGGCAGCAGCAAGGAAGAGACCACGGCAGCAGCGGACACGACGGCAGCAGCAAGCACGACGGCAGCAGACACGACGGCAGTAGATACTACCGCAGCAGGCGGCGGTGCGACTACGGTAGTGGAAGGTAAGCTGATTGTAGGAACTGAGGCTGGTTTTGCTCCTTACGAATATCTGGTAGGAAACCAGGTAGCCGGCGTGGATATGGATATTGCGCAGGCGATTGCAGATAAGATGGGGCTGGAACTGGAGATTCAGAATATGGACTTTGACGGTGCGCTGATTGCCGTACAGCAGGGCAAGGTTGACCTGGTGGCAGCCGGTGTATCCGTGGATGAGACTCGTGCAAAGGTGATGGATTTTTCTACGAACTATGTAGATTCTACTGAGGTAATAGTTGTAAATGCAGCAGCTCCGGCAGTAACGGAGTCCAGCGGTGACGCGCTGGCGGATAAGACGGTAGGAGTACAGCAGGGCAATATTGCCGATCTGTGGGTGTCCAATCCGGAGAATGCAGCACCTGGTGAGATTATGCGTTATACGAAGTTTGCGCAGGCTTCGGAGGATCTGAAGAATGGTAAGATTGACTGTATCGTAATGGATGAACTGCCGGCTAAGGAGCTGGTAGAGTCCTCCGGCGGTACACTGGTGATTCTGGAGGGAGAGCCTCTGTTTATTGACCAGTATGCAATTGCCGTACAAAAGGGTAATGACCAGCTTCTGGCGGTTATCAATGAAGTAATCAAGGATCTTCAGGACAGCGGCCGGATGGATGAGATTATTGCAAGCCACAGTACTGCCCAATAATTCAGACTTGTGAGGAAGAGAGCCTATGGATTGGCTGAAAGCCCTGTATGAAAGTTTTTATAATGCACTGATTCCCGAGCAGCGCTATCTGGCATATCTGAGCGGACTGAAAATGACGCTGCTGATTGCCGCATTTGCGGTGCTGCTGGGGACGGTAATTGGTGTGGTCGTAGCAATGGTGAAGGTGGGAAGCAAAGGGACAAAGAGCCGGATTCTGAAGATCCTGGCGAAGTTTTGCGGCTTTTACACTACCATTATTCGGGGGACGCCGATTATTCTCCAGGTAATTATCATCTATAATCTGGTGTTTACTTCTCCGAATACCAGCCGGGTTCTGGTGGGTACGATCTGCTTTGGGATTAATTCCGGGGCGTATGTGTCCGAGATTATCCGGGCAGGTATCGAGTCCGTGGCCAAAGGCCAGATGGAAGCCGGCCGGTCGCTGGGATTTAACTACATACAGACCATGTGGCAGATTATTCTCCCCCAGGCCATTAAGAATATTCTTCCGGCCCTTGGCAATGAGTTTATTGTCATGGTGAAGGAGACGGCTGTTATCAGCGTGATTGCGGTAAATGACCTGATGAAGATGGCACAATATGTTGGCTCCCGTACCTGGGATACCATACCGCCCCTGGTGATTGCGGGTATGATTTACCTGATTATCACCATGATCTTAAATAAGATTATGGGGTATTTCGAAAGGAGGCTGGCACAGGGTGATCATCACTAAGAATCTGCAAAAAGCCTTCGGTGACCATATGGTACTGAAAGGGATTGACCAGCACATTGAAAAAGGAGAAAAGGTGGTTATCATCGGGCCGTCAGGTTCCGGTAAGTCCACGTTTCTTCGCTGCCTGAACCTCTTAGAGGTTCCTACCGGCGGTGAAGTGATTTTCGAAGGCGCCACGATTACCGATCCGGTCTGCGATATTAACCGGCTGCGCCGGCAGATGGGAATGGTGTTCCAGCAGTTTAACCTGTTTCCTCACAAGACCGTCCGGCAGAATATCACGATGGCTCCTATTCTATTGAAGAAAATGTCCAAGGAAGAAGCAGACCGGCTGGCGAAGAGCCTGCTGGAGCGTGTCGGTCTTCCAGAGAAGGCGGATGCCTATCCCGGACAGCTCTCCGGCGGTCAGCAGCAGCGGATCGCGATTGCCAGAGCCCTGGCCATGAATCCGAAGGTAATGCTCTTTGACGAGCCTACCTCCGCTCTGGATCCGGAAATGGTGGGCGAGGTACTGTCTTTGATGCGGGAACTGGCCAGAGAGGGGATGACCATGGTAGTGGTTACTCACGAAATGGGCTTTGCCAGAGAAGTGGGGACGAGAGTGCTCTTCATGGATGAGGGGATCGTGAAAGAAGAAAATGCACCCCAGGAATTCTTTGCTAATCCGCAGAACGAGCGGTTAAAGGATTTTCTGTCGAAGATATTGTAAAAGATAAGTTGATCAGGCGGTGTAGCCAATAGGCTGCGCCGCTGCGTTTTTGATAAAGGGGGCAGGAAAGATAAATAAAAGAGTAAAAAACCGAAGAGGACGGGGAAGCATCCTGGCACTGGCGGCCGCCCTTCTGGCATCTCTGGGAATATGGGGATCGGTGGAGCTGGGATTGTGGGGCGGTACAGCCGAACCATTTGCGGAGCTGACAACAGCATCGGCTTTTACAGCGCCCTGTCAGGTGCATTTTATCGATGTGGGCCAGGCGGACTGCACTTTGATCCTCTGCGAGGGAGATGCAATGCTGATCGACGCAGGCAATCATGGGGATGCAGAATTGATTAAGGAATACCTGAGGGCGCAGGGAGTTACGACCCTGCGCTACGTAGCGGGAACCCATCCCCATGAGGATCACATCGGATCTATGGATACAGTGTTAGGGGTATTTGAGGTGCAGGAACTTTTACTGCCTGACGTGGAAGCCGGCAGCAGCTATTATAAGAATATGATGCATGCAGTGGACAAGAGGGCAGTTTCCGTGATCTACCCCCAGCAGGGGGACTCCTACTCCTTAGGCGGCGGTTCCTTCGTGATACTGGCACCGAACGGAAATTATGGAGATGACCTGAATAACTGGTCAATTGCGCTGAAATTCACCTACGGTTCCGACACGTTTCTATTCACGGGAGATGCAGAGATGGAAGCGGAATATGACATTTGCGATAATGGGTTAGATCTGTCGGCGGAGGTATATCAGGTGGGTCACCATGGCAGCTATACTTCTACTTCCCAGCAGCTGATGAAGAAGGTAAAGCCCCGTTATGCAGTCATCAGCGCGGGAGCGGAGAATGACTATGGGCATCCTGCGGAGGAGGTGCTGAACCGGCTGGTGGAATATGGCGCGGCGGTATTTCGGACAGACTTGCAGGGGACGATTGTCGCGCAGAGTGAAGGCAATGGTCTTACCTGGAGCCGGGCACCGGCAGAATCCAGACCGGCAGTATCGGAACAGGGAGAAACCTGTGATTATGTGTTTAACAAAAAGACCATGAAGTTCCACCTTCCGGAGTGTCAAAGCGTGCAAAAGATATCTCCAGAGAATTATCAGGAATTCCAAGGGACGGGAGAAGAGGCACTGGAACTGGGATATTCACCCTGCGGAAACTGCAAACCATAAAGAAAACCATTGTGCATTTATTTAGTATATGTTAGGATAGAAAAAGCACTATGTCCAGTGTAGTAACTGGTTATTACACTAAAATGACAGATAGTATTTTTACAAGGCAGTATAAAGAGAGAGAGGGAGTTTTATGTTATTAACAGATTTCATTGCCAGACAGGCGGATGAACAAGGCGGTCTTTCTTCCCTTATTGATTTTATCACGAAGGGAAATGATTGGCTGAATGACGTTGTGTGGGGAATTCCCATGCTGATTCTGATTGTCGGTACCGGCATTTTTCTGACCGGCCGGATTGGAGGATTCCAGTTCGGGAAATTTGGTCATGTTATGAAGAATACCATCGGAAAGATTACCCAGAAAACGGATGCCAGAGACAAAGGCGCGGTGACGCCCTTCCAGGCGATGACGACGGCTCTGGCGGCTACGGTGGGAACCGGTAATATTGCAGGTGTAGCCGGTGCTATTGCACTGGGAGGCCCTGGCGCAGTATTCTGGATGTGGGTGTCCGCCCTGTTCGGAATGGCGACAAAGTATGCGGAAGTGGTTCTGTCTGTACGCTACCGGGAGCGCAATGAGAAGGGTGACTGGGTCGGAGGCCCAATGTACTACATTGTAAACGGTCTCGGTAAGAAATGGAAATGGCTGGCGGGTGTCTTTGCGCTCTTTGGAGCCCTGGCTGCTTTTGGAATCGGTAATATGACACAGGCCAATACAATTGCCGGCTCTGTCTATCAGACCGCCGTGAATCTTGGTGCCAATACGGTTTCGGAGCAGATGATCCGTATCGTGGTGGGCGTACTGATCGCGCTGCTGGTAGGTATGGTGATAATTGGCGGTGTTAAGCGAATCGGACAGGTAACGGAGCGCCTGGTTCCTTTTATGAGTGTCTTATATATTATTGGTGCATTAATTGTAATTTTCACAAATGTATCCCAGATTGGAAAAGTATTTTCTTTGATCATTGAAGGTGCTTTTCAGCCTTCGGCCGTGGTGGGCGGTGTCACAGGAATTACGATGATCCAGGCGATCCAGAGAGGTGTGGGACGTGGCGTGTTCTCCAATGAAGCAGGTCTTGGTTCTGCGCCGATTGCCCATGCGGCCACCAGCGAGACGAACCCGGTCAAGCAGGGACTATATGGTATCTTTGAGGTATTTGCCGATACGATTGTGATCTGTACCCTGACGGCTTTTACGATTCTGATCAGCGGTATTGACATACCTTATGGGACCAAAGTGGGAGCCGATCTGTCGATCAGCGCTTTCACCGCAGCGATGGGCGGTACTTGGGGAAGCTTATTGGTGACGGCAGGAATTGTGCTGTTTGCTACCTCCACGATCCTGAGCTGGTCCCTCTATGGAGTCCGCTGCTGCGAATTCCTGCTGGGAACGAAAGCAATCCGGCCTTATCAGATTGTATTCGTGCTGTTTATCGTAGTAGGTACGACCATGAATCTGGGTCTGGCCTGGGATATTGCCGATACATTGAACGGTCTGATGGCCATCCCGAACCTGATTGCCCTGCTGGGACTCTCCGGCGTAGTGGTCCGCCTTACGAAGGAATATCGGTCGGAATTGAAGATAAAAGGCAAGTAGGTTATTGCGGAAGAGGATCATTAGAAAATTCTAAACTAATTTTTTCTTCTCTATTGTAATTATAATTCATGAAGGGTATAATGTATGCGAAACATATGCTCCGGAGGCCTTGCCTTCGGAGTGTAATGATGCGTTTGCATCGGCGGCAGGCAAGTTACATAGTATTCCGCGGCAGAATTCCGCGAAGACGTAGTGCGCTTCGACAGGGAGGATGCCGGTAACGGAGGGATGGAACCTTACCAGCCGGAAGAATACGCCATACCGGAAAGGATGGCAGTAGGAGGAAACTTTTATATGGAAAAGAAATTGAATGTACGGGACTTAACACAACTGGCACTGTTGACGGCAATTATTCTGCTGATGACGTTTACGCCGCTTGGTTACCTGAAGATCGGAGTGGTGGAGATCACCTTTATCATGATCCCGGTCGTCGTGGGGGCCGTGGTGATGGGACCGGGAGTAGGAGCCATTCTGGGTGCAGTATTTGGATTAAGCAGTTTTTCCCAATGTTTTGGAATGAGTGCTTTTGGAACAATGCTTTTTGGGGTCAGTCCGCTGCGTACATTTCTGGTGTGTATGATTCCCCGGGTCTTAATGGGATGGCTTTGCGGTCTGCTTTTTGTGGCACTTAAGAAGGCATTTCCGAATGGAATTATCAGCTACGCGGTTGCCAGCCTCTGCGGTGCATTGATTAACACCGTACTGTTTATAGCGGGTCTGGGATTACTGTTTAGCGATACCATGCTGGGAATGGCGACGGATTCTGGAATTTCACTGCTAACATTTTTGATCTCCTTTATTACGCTTAACAGCTTGATTGAAATGGGTGTCTGCCTGGTAGTGGGGACGGCGATTACGAAGACAGTCCACCAAGTAGTGCAAAAATAGAGTGATATACCAAAACGGAATAACGAACGTAACGGGACCCTGTCTTTATGAGAGGGGTCCCGTTTTCTAATATTCTATATTTCCGGTGGCATGGAATACGAAGTTGAGATAAACGCTGTAGACGGGACGATCGTCGAATATGACGTAGAATCTCAGTATGATTGAAGGAGAAGTTTGAAAATAATAGAAGAGTGGCGCTTGTATTTTGAATAAAAAAGCTATAAAATAGTATTGATTGAGTTAAAATATTGGTTTTGAATGAGAATGAGGCAATGTATGATCCGCAAAGACTATTTGAAATCTAAAACCATGATTCCACAAGTATATCATGAATTATTGCCGCGAAAAAATATTGCCGCTATCATAGATAGTGCCTCAATGGACGAGGCGGTCTGTTTGAT
>Ga0153991_1000415_pt1 | contig 10867 bp, 5 predicted proteins | sample TSNC075MetaG_FD_104681 | JGI IMG/M metagenome (GOLD analysis project Ga0153991, IMG submission 104681) | Attine ant fungus gardens microbial communities from North Carolina, USA - TSNC075 MetaG | ecosystem: Host-associated > Fungi > Mycelium > Unclassified | place: USA: North Carolina, Jones Lake...
CTGCCGGACGGGGAACCGTTAGGGAAATACGGCCTCATGCGCCGGACGTACCTGAAAGACCACCGGCCAATATTATACAATTCCCTGATACTGAAAGAGAGGTTGTACCCGCACCTGACAGAGATAGACCAAACGGCGAACAGGCGGCTGGAACAGCTTATGACGGAACTGACGGCGACGAACCCACCCCCGGACAAGGGAGCCGATCAGATGGCGTGGGTACGGCACATGAACAGCCTGAAACGCCAAGCGGAAGAACTGATATTGACGGAGCTGATTTACAGTTAGAGCCTTTTCCCACGGAACAGGCCCAGCGAGAGGCCATAGCGCAAGCGGAGGATTTAGAAGCCTCCGCTTTTTCTATTTCCGACGAGGAAATAGACGCCTTATTGCGGCAAGCGGTTGAAAACTCCGAAAGCAGACAGCGCATTGTCGGCCAGTTTGAGCGTAACCCCCGGTCACGGGAGGCGGCGCAGGTACTCAAAGAGGAATATAGCCGCCTTGTGTTTACCATGCCCCGGACAGACGGAGAAGATTGGTATATCGGCTTGCTGGGCGAGGATAAAGGCGTTGCCATATCAAAGGGCAGCCTTGCGCCAGTACCCCTTTCCGACAGGACGCCCACCGCCACCATGACCCTGCCGTGGCCGAAAGTGCAGCAGCGCGTAGCCCGGATGATTGAGGCTGGGCAGTTTTTGGCCGCCGACGCGCCGGAACAGGCCGCGCCGGAGCCGGAGGCTCCCGCCGTGGACTTCCTGACCGCCAAGCTGGACAAAGTTGACCCCGATTTGCGCGACGTGCTGGAAAATGGCCTTTTGACGGCAGAAAACAAAACCGACCTTATACAGTCGATTGAGGCCGGGGCCACCAACGGCCAGCTTGCCGATTACTTTTCCAGCACATTCCCCAGCGAAGCCGAAACCATGACGCTGACAACCGGCGAAACGGCTGATTTTTTCACCACGCCAAAAGGCTTATCCATTGAGATACAGGACAAGTATGCCAGCAAATACGGCTTTTCATGGGCCGATATTGCCCCCGTTGTCCGTACCTTGTCGCCGGAATGGGAACGGGAACCGGCGCGGGAGCAGACCGCCGAGGCCGCCGCGCCGGAGCGTGAAGCGGCCCCGGCCATGCCGGTACAGACCGCGCCCGTGGAAATCACGCAAGACGATATTGACGCCGCTATTGTCGGCTGGAACGGCGACCCGGAAAGCAAGCGGCGCGTGTATAACTATATGTGCCTACATGCCCGTGAACGGGATACCGCCGCTTATCTCAAAGAGCAATACGGCGGCCAGCCCGGTCTTATCGTTGCCAAAGACGGCGCGGAGGCGGTCACGGTGCCGTGGCCGAAAGTACAACGCCGTATCGCACAGCTTATGGATTGGGGAGAGTTTTTACCGCCCGTAGCCGCGCCGGAGCAGGAACAGGCGCAAAGTCCTGAACGCGACCAGGACGCCGCGCCCGCAGCCGCGACGGAGGCACCGCAACAGGCCGCACCCGGCAGCCCGCCGCCGGTTTTCTTTGTCGATTGGAACACGGCGCAGCATGACTTTGATTTGCGCCTTTACAATGATAGGGATATTGTCGGTTATGACAAGGACGGCGTGAAGTACGCCGTTGGCAGAAGCGGCAGCCTCACTTATATAACAAATACGGGCGCGTTTTGGGGCAGCAATACCGTTCCCGGAAACATCTATGAACAGATAAACGCTTACCGTAACGGCGACCTGACCGACGAGCAGGTGCGGGAAAACTACTTAAAAATCCTGTCACCCTTTATGGAGCAACAGGAGATCCCCGCGAGTGAAACGGTATTCCCGCAGGAACCCGCCGCCGCGCCGGAGGTATGGTATCGCGTTGGTGACAAGGTTTATTACGATGATACCGAATACGAAATCATAGAAATCAACGAAAAGGGCGGCTATATATCCCTGCTTGACGCCAACAATCGGCATTACCATGAAAGCCCCGGAATGTTCGACGCGCTGCTTCGCACCGATACCCGTAATCAGCAGCTACGCGGCGACAGAGAAAAACCCGAACCGTCCGCATTGGAAGCCCCTGATCGCGCCGTGGCTGGACGTTCCGCAACAATGGCAATAGCGGATTTTGTTAAATCCAAACTTGAAACAGGCGAAAAATTTTCAAGTGCGGAATTGTTTGCAGAAGCGGCAAAAGCATACAGCGATACAATGGCAAACAACGCTTTTACTTCAAAAGACGCTTACGACGCTATGGAACTCGGTGTAAATCAGTATATGTTGTCTTTGGATAGTGTTTCACTTGAAAATATATTGCAAACACTTGACTTGTTACCCTCGCAAACAAGGCGTACTGACAGCATGGAAAAATTCCAGCAGTTTTCTACCCCGCCGGGCATCGCGTATCTTGCGAACCTAGCGGCGAACATAGGCGCGGACGATATTGTGGTTGAACCCTCTGCCGGTATTGGCGGTATAGCGTTGTTCGCTAAAAAAGACGGCGCGACGGTATATGTAAATGAACTTGACAAGCGCCGCCTTGAAATCATTAAAAACCTGCCTTTTGATGGTTTCTATAACGAGGACGCAGAACAGATCAACAATATTTTGGGCGGTAAAATTGAGCCTACGGTTATTGTTATGAACCCGCCTTTTTCGTCGTCGGCTGAGAGGAATATACACAACACCAAAATCGGAGCGAAACACATTGAGGAAGCATTAAAAATGCTTGCCCCAAACGGACGGTTGGTTGCGGTTGTCGGGCAGGGTATGACAGACGACGCGCCCGCTTTCAGAAATTGGTGGCGTGAAATTAAGGAGCAGTACAATGTTAAGGCGAACATCGGCGTAGACGGCAAAAACTACAATAAATACGGCACAAGTTTTGGAATACAACTGTTGGTCATAGATAAAAACGGGGCTACCATCGAGCCTGTAAAGACTGCCTTTGTAGAAAACCTGCTTGACTTACAAACTATTTTGGAGGGAGTTAGAAATGACAGACCAAGCAACCAACTTGAATACGATCATGGAAATGAACAAAAACCCCTTGCAGCAGCACGTCTTGACGCTGCTGCTGAACGAGAGCCGGAACGCGGAGCAAACGACGCTGTACTTGACACAGGCGGCGGCGCTGATACCGCAGTTATTGGAAATAGACGGGAGCAGACCGTCACATCAGAAATTGATACGGCTGTTGGAGGAAATTCCGGCGCTTCACCCGGACTTGCAAATGTCAATGATGATGGGCGTACATCCATCGTCAACGCAGAACGACTTAGCGGAAATGAGGTCAGAAATGACGGGGATAACCGAATTGGACGAGCTGGCGCTCTTGATAGCGGACAATCTATTGGGAGTGTTAAGCCGTTAATAAAGCAAGCGAAGCCTGTAAAAACGGAACTTACCGACAGCATTTTCGAGAACTATGAACCGCAGCCGCTATTGCTTGAAAACGTGCAGCCGCACCCGGCCAACATCAGCGAAAGCGCGGCAATGAGCGCGATACAACCGCCGCCTGTAACCTATAAGCCTACTATAAGCCAAGACATAATTAAAAACGGCATATTGTCGGACGTCCAGTTAGAAGCGGTGACTTATGCCGGGCAAAGTCATAACCAAACATTGCCTAACGGAAACGCAAGGGGCTTCTTTTTGGGCGACGGTACAGGCGTTGGCAAGGGGCGAACCATAACGGGAGTTATTTTAGACAACTATACACAAGGCAGAGAAAAAGCCGTATGGTTAAGCGAAAACAGAGGGTTAATCCCGGACGCTAAAAGGGACGTTAAGGCTTTATTCGGGGACTCCGATTTAGTAGTGGAATTTCAGGGCGGCAAAAAAGCGGACGCTTCTTTAAGCATGGACGAGGGAATACTCTTTGCTACTTATTCCGCGCTTTCAAAAAGCTTCGACCAAAGCGGTTCTAATTTTGAAAAGATAGTAAACTGGCTTGGCAAGGATTTCGACGGCGTAATCGTGTTTGACGAAGCGCATAACATGGCAAACTCCATTGCTGCCAAAGGCAACCGAGGAATAAAAAAAGCCAGCCAGCGCGGAATGGCTGGGCTTGCGATACAAGAAGCGTTACCAAAGGCAAAAATCGTTTATTCTTCCGCTACCGGCGCGACAGAAGTAGAAAATCTACGGTATGCGGAGCGTCTTGGCTTATGGGGCGAAGATACGGCATTTCCTAACGGCAACGATTTTGTTCATAAGATAAAAGCCGGAGGGCTTGCCGCGATGGAACTCATCGCAAGGGATATGAAAGCGATGGGCGTATATATGTCCCGGAATATAAGCTATGAAGATGTGGTCTATGATAAGATCGTCCATGAATTAACGCCGGAGCAGCGGAAAATATATGACGAGCTGGCGCGGTCATGGCAGATCGTCTTTCAAAGCATAAACAAGGCATTAGAAACTACCAACCAAGATAAAGACGGTACGGCAAAAGGACAGGCATACAGCGCCTTTTGGGGCGCGCAACAAAGGTTTTTTAATCAGATTCTTACCGCTATGCAAGTGCCGAGCATGATAACGGATATTCAAGGGCAATTAGACAATGACAATTCCGTTGTCATTCAGCTTGTTAGCACGAATGAAGCGGCACAAGAGCGGGAGTTTACCCGCTTGCAGGAACAGGATTTAGACCTTGACGATTTTGATTTAACGCCTAAACAAATGCTCATGTCATATATCGAGAACTCATTCCCCACCGTCCAGTTTGAGGAATATTTGGATGATAACGACAATATCAGAAGCAGACCGGTCTTTGACAGCGAGGGCAAGCCCGTAATCAACCGTGAAGCCGTTCGGCAAAAGGAAATGCTGCTTGATAAGTTAGGCAGTATTAAGGTTCCCGCGTCCGCGCTTGATATGATTATAAATCACTTCGGCAGCGATATGGTTGCGGAGAATACCGGGCGCAAAAGGCGCGTTGTCGTTAAGGACGGAAAAGCCAAAGAGGAAAACATAGCAAGTAAAAAGGAAGCCGATGTCACGGCGTTTCAGAATGGCGATAAGCGTATCATTGTTTTTTCAAAAGCCGGGGGAACAGGCAAGAGTTATCACGCGGATAAGTCGGCCAAAAACCAACAGCACCGCGTACATTATTTGCTGCAAGCGGGCTGGCAGGCTGACGCGGCAGTACAAGGCTTTGGACGTACCCATCGGAGCAACCAGGTTTCCGCACCTACGGTTGCGTTGGTGACTACGGACTTAAAAGGACAAATGCGGTTTATTTCCACAATCGCGAAACGGCTAGACCAATTAGGAGCTTTGACAAAAGGCCAGCGGCAAACCGGAAGTCAAGGCTTATTTACCGCTGGCGATAACTTAGAAAATGCGTTTGCGGCCGATGTTCTGTCTATATTTTACAGGGCTTTAATTCAAAACGGCGTACACGGCGTTCCGGACGGTATTTCGATCATTGAAAAGTTAGGGCTAAAAGATAAGCTCATTGACGAATATGGACAAATCAACCCAAACGCGCAAGAGCTGCGTGAGGTCAATAAGTTTTTGAACAGAATCTTATCCCTTGAAAGCAGCGAACAAAACGCCGTCTTTGACGGTTACGCGGAAAGGCTGCACATAGCGACCGAGAAAGCTTTGCAGGAAGGCACACTTGATAAAGGGCTTGAAAATTACAGAGCGGATAAGGTTGTTTTGAAAGAAGCCCACGACATTAGGATTGACGAAACCACCGGGGCTACGACAAAGTATTACAGCCTGACCGCTTATAATAAAATCAAACCTTTGCAGTTTAGGAAAGTAAATACACAGCACTCTACTTTTATGGGATTTTATCAAAGTAAAAACACGGGCGCGGTTAGAGCGGCTTTCAGGACATCCTCTATTACCGATGAGTACGGTAATGTTTGTGAAAATTGCAGACTGACGGGGCAAGACGGAAATGAGTATATGCCGCAAAACAGGCTTGTGAGTAGCTGGAACAAACTTACCCCCGAAACAGCGGAAAAATTTTGGGATACAGCCGTTAAAGAACTGCCCGAATTTCGCACAAATAATCTGCACTTGATAGGCGGCACGGTGCTGCCGGTATGGGATAAACTCCCTACCGAGAATGTGCGGATATACCGCGTGCTTACAAGCGACGGCGATTTGCTGATAGGCAGGGTTATACCGGAAGATATGATTGACGCGACGTTGCAGAGATTGGGGGCTACAAGGGAAAAGGAAAAAATACCAACGGAGAATTTGTTAAAGCACATTAAAAACGGTGATACGGTTTACCTTGATAACGGCTGGCGGATCGTGCAAAAGAGGGTGTCGAACGAACAACGCATTGAAGTCATAGGAGCGGATTACCTGCATTCTGATCTGTTGGCTAAAAAAGGCGTGTTTACCGAGAGGATAGCCTATCAGACAAGATATTTTATCCCTGCCGAGAAAGACACGATTAGGATTTTGGACGAGGTACTTAAAATTTCACCTGTCAGCAGGGTTGAAAGTAACAAGGAACGATCTGCGGTAAAATCCAATCCGTCCGTGGCGGAGCAAACACAGCCGGAGCTTGCCGCTAAGAACGTCAAACGGGAAGTCGTAGCCAAAAGTGCGCGCCCTTCTATTCTGGAACAGTTAAAAAAGCCGGGAGTAGCCCGTCACACCCCGCAGCCAAAAGAAAAAGCGGCTGAGATTTCTATTTAGGGGGTGGGGCTATGCCACGAATGAGCAAGAAAATGAAACGGGAATGGGCGCTGTTCATCGGGTCTAACGGCAGGCGGCAGTATAACGAGCAGTGCCGAAAGTGCAATCGCAATTGTAAACAGAGCTTTCGCACCGTGATCGTCGAGTGCCGGAATTACGAGAGCAAGCGGAAAACCATATAAAGACGAAACAGGGACGCGGTAAACCTTACGGTTGCTGCGTCCCTGTTTTTGCGTCTTAGGTATCTTTTACCGTTCCATCCCGACGGCAGACAGACAGCGCGAAAAACTGTATGGAAAAGGTGCGTATTTCGCTGAAATAATCGCTTGTAAGAGGCTTTTGGAAGGGCGGTAGTGTATTTATATTCCCGATGCAATCAGGGGAAAAGTGTAAGTAAAAGGGGCTTTTTATAGCAAAATTTCCATTGCTTCTTGTTCCATCTCTTTTGCCAGCCTGACCACCTGTTTTGTGTCTGTGTCCTGTCCGTCATGTATGGCAATCAAACGGCTGCATAAATCCAGCAGTTGATTGTTGACGATAAAGATATTGTCCCCATAATCCTGATTGCAGCACATTTTATATCCGTTGGTCTGACCCAACGCGCGATAATAGTGGTCTTTCTCCTTTTGTTCGTCGACCCACTCTTTGTACGGGATCATGGCTTCTATGCTGATGCCCGGGTATTGTTCCCGAAACGGTATTGCCGTTTCCAGAAACAAAAGACTTGCTTCCCCGGTAAATCCAACAAAGAAATACTTATAGCCTGCTTTCAAAGCGTGCTGTAATTCCTCATGGATTTTCTGCTTTACAGATTCCACTTTATCAGCCGGTATTTTTGCCTGCCCGGTCACTCCGCAGGATAGTCTTTTAAAGTCCATACAGTCCCCTGCCTTTCTTACTTTCATTATGCACATAAAGTCGCTGTTCTCATTATTATACTGCATACCGTGCAGTTATTCAAGTGAAATACTGCATGGTATGCACAGCTTTAGGAGATACCAAGACTTATAATGATGTGTATAAAGTAGGTGAATGGATGGACGGATATTGTACCGTGGACGAATTAATGGATTTTATCGCAAAGAGAATACAGGCATTACGAGAACAAAAGAACGTTTCCGCTTACAGTATGAGCTTGGAACTAGGGCAGAATAACTCGTATATCAACAAGATAGAAAACAGGAAATCCAATGTGTCCCTTGAAGTGTTATTGTATATATGCCAGTATTTCAATATAACGATTTCGGACTTTTTCGATACGGATATTCAATATCCCATCGAGTTACAAGAGCATATGAACGAGGCGAAAAAGCTGGACAAAAAAGCCCTGCAAAATCTTACGGAAATTGCAAGGCAGCTAAACGAGAGGTAAAACGAAACGTCAGCCGAAAGGCTGGCGTCATTTTTTTATTCCGCGATCTGTGCGGGAGCCGGTCTAAAGGTCAGTATTTTTATCACCCGGTAAATCGTCTGGAAGAACGTCGTTACGACCCGGTAAACGAGTATCGCCCATCCAATGACCGCGCCGCTATTACCAAGCAGCTAAACGAAAAGTAAATGAAACGCCGACAGGAAGGCTGTGAACCTGTCAAAAAAGCCTTATTTCTCATTTCTCCTGCGTCATTCTCTTAAAACCGTTGCAATGCGCCGCTTTTTGGAGTAAAATAGCATTAACAAACATTGTCGTAACCGCGCTTCTTTAATTTGGAGGTATAATCATGTTATATAAAAAAACAAAGCTGCCCAAAAAACTGCTTGCCGTAGTCCTTGCCGCCCTGCTCGTGCTGGCGCTGTTCCCCGTGACCGCGCTTGCAATAGACTTTACTGGTTCCGGCAATAGTACGGTTACATTCCAGGTGGGCAAGTACAGCGAAGATACCTATGATACGAGTGGGACTGGTGTAAATACGGGAGTGGTAAGCTTAGTGCATGAATCAGGCACACTTCCTTCAGGCATTTCATTTGCGTATACACAGGGCAATCCGTTTGGAACTGGTACGAGGAGTATATATGGAACGCCTGCCGTGGGTACTGTAAATACCTACCCCATGCAGTATTATGACGTGAGCAATTATGCTGTAAAGTATACATTTACTGTTGTGGTGGAAAAAGGCCCGGTGACCATCGTGCAGGACGATATTACCGCAACCGCGACGGATATCGGAACCAATATTTCGCTTTCGCCGTCCATAAGGAACGGCAACAACGAAGGAATACCGGCAGGCTCAACGCACGCGCCCACGCTCACCTATTCGGGCGGAGACCCAAACGTTGCGATAGTAGACGCAAACGGGAATGTCACGATTCATGGCTTAGGTACGACAACGATTTATATTGATTCTAACGAGACGGGAAGCTACACCGCGGCGCAAAAGACGGTTACGGTTACGGTGAACAAAGCCAATCCTGCCGTATCGCTGGTGGGCGCGGAACCCTCCGGCATGGTGGGCGCGGTGGACGATAAGACCGTCACCGTCGCGGTGATGGCCAGCTATAACCAAAATATCGACTTTACCTGCGACATAAACGGCATACAGAAAACCGCGTCGCGCTCCGGCAACGGCAATGTGAGTTTTGCGTTTGCGGCGGCGGAACTAAACACACTGGCGGCCGGGAGTTATCCCATCACAGTATCGTCAATGGAAACCACCAACAACAACGCGATTGAGTGGACGGAGGTTGGGCGTTTAACAGTAAACGGCTCTCCCGCCATCACCGGCCCCGACAGCATGGAATTAACCGAGGGCTACGCCGCTACGTCCACCGGCGCATATACCATAACGGGCTGGCCTGCCGCAACGGTCACAAAAACATCGGGCGATGCCAACATCACATGGAATGATACGAATAAAACTCTCGACATCGCGCCGGGGCTTACCAAAGGTACATACTCCGTTACGCTTACGGCCAGCAACAGCATACTCCCTGACGCAACGCTTAATTTCACGCTGACTGTAATTGAACCCGCGCCGCCGCAGGAGGTTGTCTATCCCTTTACCACGAATTTCGGAACCTATACCGGGCAGAGCGAAGGGCTTAGGGGTATCATCGACGCGAACATTTCCGCGTTTACGGGGCTGGAAGTTAACGGCGAACTGCTGCATGGCTCCAACTATACTACAAACGCAGGCAGCACCATCATCACGCTTCACCCTTCTTACCTCGACACGCTCGATAACGGCACATACACCGTTCGCGCGTTGTTCATGGATGGCTACGCGGAGGGTTCGTTTATTGTCAACCGGCAGGACAACGCGGTTTCTGTAACCGGCGTTGCGCTGGATAAATCCACAGCCAACGTTACAGTGGGCAATACGGTGCAGTTGACCGCAACCGTATTACCCGACAATGCCACGGACAAAGGCGTGACATGGGCAAGCAGCGATACCTCCGTCGCCACAGTGGACGCAAACGGTAAAGTAAAGGGTGTTAATTCAGGAACGGCGACGATTACCGTCACTACCGACGACGGCGGCTATACCGCAACATGTAAGGTGACCGTAACGAGTTCGCCGCAGACAGGCAAAGTGACCGAAACGAAAGCGGCTGATTCGCCGCAGACAGGCGATAGCGGCAATATGATGTTATGGATCGTAACAGGGCTTTCGTCCATACTGATTAGTCTATACTTGCTGGTATGGCGAAAACGGCAACAATTAAAAGAAAACGCTTAACTGGAATTGCACTCCATATTTTAATAGAACAGCACAAACGCCAGCCAATTTTTCGGCTGGCGTCATTTTTTTATTCTGTGATCTGTGCGGGAGCTGGTCTAAAGGTCAGTATTTTTATCACCCGGTAAATCGTCTTGAAAAACGTCGTTACGACCCGGTAAACGAGTATCGCCCATCCAATGATCGCACCGCCGATGATGTTAAGCAGCAATATCATAACGGACGCCGCGACGCTGTGGCCGCCAAACGGGACAATCCACAGGAACATCCTGCGTACACCGAAGGGAAACCCCACCAGCATAAACGTGAATATCCCTCTATTCGTGTTTTCGGCAAAGCCCAGCTCTGCCATGTAATACAGAAACCCCGCCACCGCCAAAGGGATAAGCAGATACAAAAACAGCTCTTTAACCATCACTTTAACGGCGCATTTCCGGCACATAGGCGTACCGCCGAACACCGACCCTTTTATCAACGCTTTCCCACAATTTGTACATTCCATACCTTCATCTCCCATCTAAATAGTAGCGCATAATA
>Ga0153991_1000418_pt1 | contig 10837 bp, 8 predicted proteins | sample TSNC075MetaG_FD_104681 | JGI IMG/M metagenome (GOLD analysis project Ga0153991, IMG submission 104681) | Attine ant fungus gardens microbial communities from North Carolina, USA - TSNC075 MetaG | ecosystem: Host-associated > Fungi > Mycelium > Unclassified | place: USA: North Carolina, Jones Lake...
ATGAGTACCACCAGCCCCCCGGCAAAATGCCCGAACCAATATTGCCAATGCTGCTGTAAGCACCGTCATATACCGCGCTCGAGTCAATGGCATAACAAATCGCTCTGCGGACATTGATATCGCTGATATTTGCACAATTGATACCGAAGAATTGGAGCTTGGTAGCGTTGGCGGCAACATAATAAGACAACCCTTCGGACTCGCCATCCTTTACGCGTTGAATATCCTTTTCGGCAGGATCAAGAATGATGTCGACTGTGCGGTTCTCCAGCTCCACCATCCGCACGGAGGATTCGGCTATAAACCGAATCACCAGAGTTTTGATTGCGGGAGCGCCTCCCCAGTAATTCTCATTGGCGGAATAGGTGACGCTGTCGCCGGCGACATAGCGGGCGACGATAAACGCACCGGTTCCAATTACATCAAGGGCGTTGTCCCCTTTAGAGTATTCGGTTTCATTCACCACAAACAGGTTAGTCATGTAATTGATAATCGTCCCGCAGGACGTTATCGTGGGAACATGCACGGTATACTCGTCCACAGCGGTGATACCCTCCCAGTCAAGAAGCGCCATAGAGCCTTTGTAGGTGGGGTTCTGCTCGGCCACCGAGAAGGAGTAAAGTACATCGGCCGAGGTGAAGGGGGCGCCGTTAGAAAAGGTAACGCCCTGGCGCAGATGGATTGTCAGGCCGGTGTTGCCCTCATCATACTCCCATGATTCGGCCAGAAGCGGGATAATCTCGCCCTGTTCATTGTACTCGACCAAGGATTCCACCGCCTGCACGACCAACTTGAGATTGGCACCCATGGCCGCGTAAGGGTCAATGGTGCCGGGATCGGAGCTCATGACAAGGGTCAGATTTTCCTTGGCAGAAGCGCCGCCGGAACTCTCAACGACGGAAGATGAGCCGCCATTGGCTGCCGTACTGGGGTTGCTGCCAGCGGATGTTGTTTCAGAAACATCGGAACAGGCAGTTAACAGCAGCGCTGAGATGAGGATGAACAGAATCGGCAAAGACCTTGCTTTACTATTGTGTCTCATTTTAATACCTTCCTTTCCATAAATTATGAATGTATTTATATAGCTGCAGCCTATAAATTTCCCGCCCTGTGGCAGGCGACCTGATGCCCGGGGGCAACCGCCCGCAACATGGGATCTTTTTGTCGGCATACATCTTCCGCGTAAATGCATCGCTGGACAAAACGGCAGCCGGGTTCAGGGTTGATGGGGGAGGTAATCTCTCCTTTCAAGAGAATCCGATCCTTTTTACGCCTTGTTTCGGGGATGGGCACCGCAGACAGCAGCGCCTGTGTATACGGGTGCAGTGGATTACCAAACAGAGTATCCGTGGCGGCATACTCCACCGTCTGCCCCAGATACATAACCATAACGTTATTCGAAATGTACTTGACAACCGAGAGGTCATGGGAAATAAACATGTAGGTGAGATCAAATTTTTGCTGAAGCTCCAGAATCAAGTTGATGACCTGTGCCTGAATCGAAACATCGAGGGCGCTAACCGGTTCATCACACACAATAAACTGGGGGTTCAGGGCCAGTGCGCGGGCGATACCAATCCGCTGGCGGCGCCCGCCATCCAGCTCATGAGGAAAAAAGTCGGAAAAACGGGGCGGCAGACCAACGGTGTCCATAAGTTCCGCGACACGAGCGGCACGCATGCTTTTGTCCCGCATACCGTTGTTGTACAGCGGCTCAGCGATGATCTTGCACACCGTCATTCTGGGATCCAGCGAGGCAAAGGGGTCCTGGAAGATAATCTGCATGCGCTTGCGCAGATCCCGGAGCTTAGCCTTGCCTGCATGGGTGATGTCGTCGCCGTTGTACAGAATCTGACCGTCCGTACTGTCAAGCAGATGCAGAATCACCCGGCCAAGAGTGGATTTACCGCAGCCGCTCTCCCCAACGACACCGAGCGTTTCGCCCCTTGCAATCTGAATGCTTACATTGTCCACAGCGTGAAGAGTGCCTCTTGGCGTATCGAAGTATTTTTTCAGGCCAATTGTTTCAACAAATGCTTTCATCCTTCTCCCTCCGGTTCCTTCAGATCCGCAAGATGACAACGCACCATGTGTTCAGATTCCATTTCTCTCAGCTCGGGCAACTCTCGCCGGCACCGCTCGGTCCTCGCCGGACACCTGTCAGCAAATTTACAGCCCTCCGGAAGATTCGCGGGGTCGGGCATCATACCTAGGATTGGCTCAAGCTTCACCTTATCGCCGGTCAGACGGGGGAGTGAGCCAAACAAGCCCTTGGTATAAGGGTGTAACGTGTCGTCGAACACCTGATCAACGGTGCCGCATTCCACGATTTCCCCTGCATAGATGACTGCCATCCGTTCACACATCTCCGCCACTACCCCCAGATCGTGAGTAATAAGCAGCATGGAGGTTCCCAATTCGTTTTTAATGTTGTTGATCATATCGAGTACCTGAGCCTGGATTGTCACATCCAACGCGGTGGTCGGCTCGTCGGCAATGATAAGTTCCGGGCGGCACACCATTGCGATTGCGATGATAATACGCTGCTTCATCCCGCCGGAGAACTGGTGTGGATATTCGTCGTACCGCTCCCTGGGGATTCCGACCATCTCGAGGATTTCACAGGCCTTCTCCCGCGCCTCCCGTTTGTCGACATTCTGGTGGAGCATGATGCCCTCCGCAATCTGGTCTCCAACCTTATCAATGGGATTCAGCGCAGTCATCGGGTCTTGGAAAATCATTGATATCTTGTTTCCGCGGATGGTTTTCATCTTTTTTTCACTGATCTTGAATAGATCCTCCCCGCCAAATAAAATACTGCCGCCGAGAACTTTTGACGGGGGAACGGGTAACAGGCGCAGGATGCTCAGCGCAATTGTTGTCTTTCCGGCACCGGTTTCGCCAACAAGACCGAAGGTTTCTCCTCGCCTTATATCCAGCGAGATATTATTGATTGCCTTGTTAGTGCCGGAATGAAGCACATAGTGCACCGTTAAATCCTTGATCGAAAGCAAGGTGTCTTGATTCAATTCGGTTCCCTCCTCAATCATTTAAGCGGGGGTCAAGTGCGTCGCGCAGTCCGTCACCGATCACGTTCAGTGAAAAGAGCGTCAGCAGCAAAACGATCCCGGGACAGAGCGTTATATATGAGTAATCCCGCAGATAACTGCGGCCGGCAGATAGCATGGCGCCCCATTCTGGGTTCGGCGCCTGTACGCCTAGGCCAAGATAACTGAGGGAGGACACGGTAACGATGGAACTCGCGATTGTCAATGTGATCTGCACGATGATAACGGGTAGGATGTTAGGCAGGATGTGGCGGAAGATGATCTGAGCGGTTGTGGCATTTGTCGCGATGGACGCCTCTATATACTCCTGATCCTTTAGAGCCAGTACCTGCCCTCTCGCAAGCCGCGCCTTCATGGGAATGGTTGAGATGATAACGGCAAGCGCCGCGCTTATAGTTCCCGTGCCGACACTGGCTGCGATTGCGATCGCCAGCAGAACCGGCGGCATGGACATCATTACATCAAATATGCGCATGATCACGTTGTCAACCCGCCCGCCGTAGTATGCAGAAACACTGCCGATGAGAATGCCGGCTGCAGACGATACCAAAGTGGCGAAAATGCCGATGCTAAGGGAAACACGTCCCCCATACAGCATCCGGCTGAATATGTCGCGGCCGAGATTGTCCGTACCAAGAAGATATTCCGCACTGGGACTAATAAATTTTTTGCTGATATCCTGGTCGTCGTAACCGTATGGGGCAATGACGTCCGCGAAGATAACCGCCAGGACAATAATCAGAAAAATGACAATTGCGACTACCGTGATTTTCTTCCGGCAGAGACGGCGGATAAAATCCTTTGCTCTTTCCCAGCTTCTGTTGGACATCACATTTTTCATAGCACATCTCCCCCGTTTCCAGATAGCGCCTTCACCTTTTTTTTTCGCTTAGCTCCGAATTGCGAACGTATTCGAGGATCCACCGCAGTATACATGATATCTACCAAGAGGTTCACTACACTGAAGGACAACGCGATGAAAAGCACTCCGCCCCGAACCATCGGGTAATCTCGCGCGTTGATGGAGTCGATCAGCAGCTTTCCCACACCAGGGATGGAAAATATCTGCTCGACAATGATAGCTCCGCCCAGCAGCACACCCGCCTGAGTTCCCATGATGGTAATGATCGGCACCATGGCATTGCGCAGCTCGTGGTGGAGGATGATCTTGTGCTCATGCTGGCCTTTTGCGCGGGCAGTCCGGACGTAGTCCTGCCGCATGACCTCCAGCATCGAAGAACGGGTCATACGCATTTGACTGGCGCAGGAAGAAAACGAAATAGTGATAATCGGCAGAATGAAGTATTCTGGGCCGTAGGAGCCGGAGGCCGGCAGAATGCCAAGCCTTTGAGCGAATACAAAAATCAGTAAAAGACCTGTAAAAAATGTAGGCGCCGACACGCCGACCATTCCGATTACCGTGGCCAAATTGTCCAGCCAGGAGTATTGCTTGACCGCCGATACAAGACCGGTTGCGACACCTAGAATCGCCGTCAAAATCACACCCAGGACCGACACCTGGATCGTCATGGGATATCGCTCCATAATGGTTTCCAGCACCGGCCTGTTGGTCGAATAGGAAGTTCCCAGGTCGCCCTCCAGGACCATGTCCCGCAAAAATCGGAAGTATTGAACCAGTAACGGATCGTTGAGACCCATATCCTCCCGCAGGGCCTCCACACGTTCCGGCTCCGCGTAATCTCCCAGGATCGTCTGGGCGGCATCTCCCGGTGCCAGTTCTAGCAATACAAAGATCAACAAGGAAACGCCAAGCAAAACCGGAATCATGGATAGTATTCGGTTGGTTATGAAACGAGCCATAGTAACCTCCCTTTCGCTGCCGAAATCGGCCAAGTGTATGAACCTGTATTCAATAAATTTTAAAAGTTCCAACCTTAATTATTTGTTATGCGATTTTTGATTGCCGGAGTAATCTAACAAAAAGATATCCCGGTGGTGTTGGATATGCTTTTTCAGTGCGGACTGGAATCTCAGCACACCGTCTCTCATTTCCTCCCTGCGGGTTGCCGCCACTACGGTCCATTTGGGAAGGAAGCTGTCTGCATGCAGGAACAGCGGACTTTGACTTGGACCGGCATTGTAAAAGCTGACCTGCCTGTCCGACACAAATGCGATTCCCGCGTTTTGCGCCGCCATAATGAGACTGGCATTTAGGTTATCGGTCGTGACTGATATCTTGTAGGGTACATTGTTGTTGCGCAGGACGAATTCGATGTTCTGCCGAATAAATCGTTCGGCGTTGGTAAAAATCATGCTCTGTCCAGCCAGCCGTTTGATGGAGATTGCCTGGCTCTCTTTTTTGCTCCAGCTCAGACGGCTGATAGGATTCTGCGGTGAAATCGCCAGCATAATCTGTTCGTCAAATAGCTCCTCATACTCCAGATAGTCGAGGTTGATAGGGATATGCAATAAAGCGAGATCCAGCTTCCCCTCGATAAGATCCTGCTCCATCTGATGCATACTCTTCTCCCAAACAACCACCTTGACACCGGGGTTTTCGTTAATGAAGTCCGGGATGACATGGGCCAGAAGATTCGCGCACCACATGCTGGGCGCGCCCACCGTCAACGTACTGAATTCCTGGTTGCTGATGGTATGAAGCTCATCGAGAATATATTCCTTCATCTCGATAATCTGGGAAGACAGCTCTACAAATCGTGCCCCCACAGCGGTCAGCTCCAGACCGGATTTTGTGCGAATGAACAGGCGCTGACCCAGCTCCTCCTCCACCCGTTTGAGTACATTGCTCAACGTGGGCTGCGGGATGTACAGCTCTTTTGCCGCGAGGGATATGCTCTGATACTTGGCCATGTTAATAATATAGTTCATGTCGCGGAATTCCATAACTTTTCCTCCTTGTTTTGGATTGCGCATGGCGCTGCACTTACCATGTTTTGGATTGCGCGAGACGCTGCACTTACCATTATAATACTCCGCAAATTATTTTTACAAGGAAGTTAACTGCTAAAGATACTGTAAAATATTGGAATTAAACAATCGGCTTACCCTATTTTCCTCTCATCTGCCAGGAATACTACTAACAATAACACTGCGTATATGACGGAAGCTCCAAACATGATTCGATATCCAAAGGCGGAAACCGCAACACCGGCCGCATAAGCTCCCAGACCGTTCCCGATATCAACACCAACCGAAACCGTGCTGCTGGTAACACCCCGCCGCTCCGGCGACTCCCGTGAGAACGCATAAGCCTGTAAGGAAGGTTGAAGGGAGCCGTACCCGATGCCAAAGCAGAACGCTGCAAGCCATAAAATGTATAGCGAGTCGGCCATACTCAAAATCACGAAGGCTGCGGCCAGAAACAGACTGGCAGGCACAATCACCTTTTTGATGCCATAACGGTCGGTTAATCGGCCGGCGGCCGGCCGCGTGATAAGCATGGTACAGGCGCTTACTGTAAAATATGTCGCATACCCCTGTATCCCCAGCCCCTTGCTATAGGTGCTCAAAAATGAGGAAATTGTGCTGTTTGCCATCCCCAGGATGACTAACATTAGAGCAATTGACAGCACCTTCTTTGAAAAAATACTATCTATCTTCAGACCTTTTAAAGAAAACTTTTGTGCGGAAAACGTCGACCATTTTCCTTTTACTAAAAAAGCACAAAGCAAGGAAAGGGCTGATAACAATGATGCAATACGGAACATTACCGGAAATCCATAAGCATTGGCAATTGAAATGCCTAGATTAGGTGCAATTGCCGTCGCCACGGAAGATGCGATTCCGTAGGTACCCAGGCAGGAGGCACTTTTTCCGGCCGGCGCTGAAGCGCTGGCCATGGCAAGGCTTGTTGTTGTGGCGAAGCCGAAGCCGAAGCCGTGTATGAAACGCAGGATACTTAGCACCACAACGTCCGCTGCGTAAGAGTATGCAAACACGGTCAATGTAAGCAACACAAGCGACGCCAAATAAATCGTTTTTTTACTTTTTGCATCAATGAGCGGCCCGCAAAATGGCCGAATCAAAAGCGATGCAACACTGAAAATTCCAACGACAAATCCAGCGGTTGCCTCAGAACTGACAATTTCCAGACAATACATAGTCATGGTCGTTGAGATCATGTGAAAGCTGGTGGAAAGAAAAATATTGGCGATCAGCAACAATATAAAAGTTCTTGTCCATATGGATTCTTTCTTGCCGGTTGAGCATTCGGACACGTCCATGCCTTGCGATCCCCCTTTCATGCCTTCACCGGCTAATTGCCCAGCAGGGCGTCGATTTGATTGTAATCTTTAAGAAAAAACGCCTTCTGAAATTGAGCGATGCGCGACCCCAAGAACGGAAACATGGTGTTATATCGGCCAAATTCCATAGCGCATGGCGATTCCTCTGTGTAAGGAATCCATTCCGGAATCCCATCGCTATTTGGATTTCCTGTCTTGATGAAATTGCTCCAATACTCGCATATACGGGAAGAGAGCTCGTAATCCTCCCCGGAGTACGGTCGCCAGCTGCGCAGCAGTGTCTGGAATACATAGGCGTGCTCACAGCCATGGAACGCCCCGCTGTCATCGCCCGGCGCCGGCTGCGAGAACAGATATTGGTACGATGGTCGCCTGCTGTGCCGTTCCTGCATCTCACAGAAAGCAGCTGCGCCAGCATACATGTGATCCGCAAATTCGTTGCGTTTGCACGCAAGGATATTTTCGGGCACATTCGCGCCGACCACTTGAAGGAATTGTTCGGTAAAGTCCCCATACAGACTTTGGGCATCCTTCTTGAAAGCGTCGTAATCGATGTTTTGGTTGAATGTCTTCCAGTTTTCATTACGAGTGCTGCCGACAATATAGGGAATATTATGGTGCCACCCCGCCCTTACAGCGTCGTTTACCGCCTTGGGCAACACGTATCCGTCCACATTCGGCGCAAAATACATCTGCATATTGAACACTGAGTCCGACTTGGCAAATTGGTCGCAAAGCCACTGGGAAGACTGCCTGCGCGCTTCCGCAATGGAGGATATGCCGATATGTTTCAGGAAGTCCGCGCCCTGACGCTCTGCCTCCTCCAGGGTTCTGGTCATCCGCTGGGTCGATACTCCGAGGCCGCCTGCACTCTGCATAATTGCACCCTGGATATCCCCTTTTGTCAGGGGACTCGTCACAAGAGTCTGAACACTCATGGCCCCGGAGGACTGGCCAAAGATCGTGATCCGTTCCGGGTCGCCACCGAAAAAGGTAATATTTCTCCGCACCCATTTCAGGGCGGCGATCTGATCCAGCATGCCGTAGTTGCCAGATACACCGTGCTCCGATTCCACCGACAATTCCTTGTGCGCCATAAATCCGAACCCGTTCAGCCGGTAGTTGAAGCTGACAAAGACAATTCCCCTCTTCGCATAGCACTCACCGTCGAACAGCGATGCGTGTCCCGTACCAGTTCGGAACCCCCCGCCGTGAATCCAAATGGCCACGGGGAGTCGCTCATTCACGTTTTCCGCCGGCGTCCAAATGTTAAGATACAGACAATCCTCGCTGATGGGCAGATGGTTTACACAGTTTTCTTTCTCGTAAAAGCTTCCTGGCATCTGCCGAAATTGCATCCCCATAGCCGGGAAGGTGTATGCCGGATAATCTCCGGTCCAAGGCTTTGGGGGCTGTGGCTCCCTCCAGCGCAAGGCTCCCGTGGGAGGTGCGGCATATGGAATGCCTTTGAAAACGCTGATACGGCAGTTTCCTGCCGGGAGACCGGCCACGGCGCCGTACTCCGTTGTAGTATGTAGTATCGCCATATGACATCCCCCTCCTATTTAATTTTATTATAGATAAATTGTTTCTGGAATTTTGAAATCTCTGTTTCAGGCACGGGTATCATCTTTGATCTGCCGCTAAACTCCATACACATCCGGCTAACGGACGTAAAGGGAGTCCATTGTGGGTGCCCGTTCCCGTTGGGATTCCCATACTTCACAAAGTTTGTCCAGTAATCGCACATCTGGTTAGATAGGTCGTAGTCCGCACCGTCATAGGGGCGCCAAATTCGCTGAAAGGTCTGGAACACATAGGCATGCTCGGACGAGTGAAACGCACCGGCTTCATCACCGGGTGCCCTTTTGGAGAAATAGTACAGATATCCTGGCTTTCGTCCCTGCTCGGCTTGCCGTTCGCAGAAGCCTACATTTCGGGCAAGGCCTCCGTTAGCCATATTGTGTTTGGCTACATAGCGCAATTTCTCTAAATTCTCTCCGCCGATCAGCTTTAGATACAGGGGAGCTTTTTGCCCGTAGGTATGCATCGCCTCTTCTCTAAAACTTTCTGCCGTTAAATTTGGATCCGGAGGATAGGCATTCCCCTCCTCCGAAGTGGAACCCAACAGATAATCAACATCAAGATGTTTTCCTTGCAAAACCACGTCGATGGGCTCTGCCTCCAGAAGGTGTCCGTCAACATTAGGGCCGAATATCCGCCAGCGCTCCCTTTTGGGATTGAACGTGTCGTAATACTCCAGTAGCTTCTTGGCCGACAACTTCCTGGCCTCCTGAATAGATGAGAAGCCTGCCGCTTTTAGAAACGTGGTTCCTCGGCTCTCGCACTCCTGCAGACTCCAGCGCCGCCGAACCTCGATTCCTCCACTACTCTGGATAATCGCCCGGCGAAACAGCCCCTTTGACAGAGGCGACGTACAGAGCACCACAACGCTTCCAGCGCCGCCTGACTGCCCGAAGACGGTGACGTTGTCCGGATCGCCGCCAAAGGCCTCAATATTTCTTTGTATCCATTCCAGGGCAGCAATCTGGTCGAGCATGCCGTAGTTCCCCGAGCTGTGAGGAGTTGACTCTGCTGATAACTCCTTGGTAGCCAGGAATCCGAAAATATTCAGCCGATAGTTTATGCTGATAAAGATGACGCCACGCTTTGCAAAAGCCTCCCCGTCATATGCCATGTGACAGGCCGCGCCAGCCTGAAAGCCTCCCCCGTGTATCCAGACTGCCACCGGCAGTTTGTCAGTTTTCACTTCTGCCGGAGTCCAGATATTTAAATACAGGCAGTCCTCGCTCATTGGGAAATTGCTTAGGAACTCTCTGTGATAAAATGTACCCGTTTGAACAGGCAGCTGCATCGCTGTGGGAGAAAACCTATATGCGAGCCTGTCTCCCTCCCATTTTAGTGCGGGGATGGGAGCCTTCCAGCGGAGCTCTCCCACGGGCGCAGCCGCATAGGGAACCCCCTTGAATACGCTGGTGCACATATCGCCGCAGAGTACGCCAACCAGCCCGCCACTTTCAGTTCGTACCTTTGTCAACACCAATTTGCATTCCCCCTCTTAAAACGTATCAGATCGCCAACTCAGCATAACTGGCATCGCCATACCATGCTTGTTGATTTTATTATATACATCATTTCAATTTGCGTCTAATACCTGTTCTTATTAGCTGTATTCACAATTTGAATAATATGATGTGGGGGCAAAAGGTACTTTCACTTGTCCGAGGAGTTAGAATATCTATGTGTTATAGGAGAACTGAAAGAGTATGGATTATCCTTAGCTGAAAAGCGAGAGCAATAAAGGATTGCATATGGCTGACAAGAAGGTGCAAAGTTATACTTTAATATTTCCTGCAACACTTTTAAAACCAAATTACTTTTACTATGACAAATATAATCAACTCAACTTTCCCAGCTGAATTCTCCAAATAAAGCCTGAATAAACATGGCTTGGGACTTCATCCATTCGGTCACTTTACATTTGATGATATTTGTGATTTCAGTCGGAATATTACAAAGCTG